>ERZ772957.531-NODE-531-length-30224-cov-6.626040_pt1 | contig 30224 bp, 23 predicted proteins | sample MGYA00580682_ERZ772957 | MGnify/ENA primary metagenome ERZ772957 (study PRJEB29015, sample SAMEA2737921) | human oral metagenome | biome: human oral; feature: human-associated habitat; material: dental | place: China | collected 2025 ...
TCGGCATACTCTTGAACATCTCGATGAGCATCGGGTCGATCGCGCCCTGCACGAGAATCGCGCCGAGAATCTCATTCGACGGGTCGAAGAGTGCGCGGATATTCGCAATGCACTTCTCTGCATGCTGCGAGTCCGGCTCCGCTCCGAGCGTTCCGTAGAGGAAAACGCGCCGTCCGCGCAGGCTCTCGATGTACTTCTTCGCACCTGCGTCCGCCGTTCCACGGTCGATCCACGTACCGACGCAGAGATCAGCCCCCTCGGGCACCGCCGACGTGTCCTTCACGCTGTGGCAGGTCGCGCCGAGCGCCTCCGCCAACTGCTTTGCAACCTTCTCTGTATTCCCCGTGCGCGAGGAGTAGATGACAGCAACTTCATTGTTCATAACATATGCTCCTATATATCAATGTGAATATTGTCTTTGCTTGATTCATATAATATAACAGCACTTCCAAAAAATCAAGTGTTTTTTGCAAAAATCATAAATAATAATTATGAAGTAAATTCATATTTGTTGTTTTATTTGAGATCGATACAAAAAACTATATTCTTTCTCAATTATTTTCTCGATTATAACAGGCTTATTGAGAAAATCGGATTCATATTTTCTTCAGGATATGTGAGCTTCACATTTTTATATTTTTATTTTTATATATTCACTATTTCTCTTTATCTATAATTTTCAACTATGTTATCGCGCACAAAAAAGCACCGCCGAAGCGGTGCCTTCCTATGCCGATCTCAGTGCGCGCCGTGTTCCCCATGTGCGTGGTGATGTCCGCAGTGTCCGCCGTGCTCTCCATGCGCATGGTGGTCGCCGTGACCGCAGCCATGTTCACCATGCTTGCCGTGCTGGTGACGGTGCTTGCATTTGCCGCCATCCGCATTCGCCACAAGCGTCCCCGCGAGGTGCTGCTTCACAGCCTCATCCGCATCGCCCTTCACGCCGGATACGAGCGTAATGCCTGCCTCGGCAAGTGCCGTCTGCGCACCCGCACCGATGCCGCCGCAGATCACAACATCCGCTTTCGCGTTGTGGAGGAAGCTCGCGAGTGCGCCATGCCCCTCACCGACCGTATCCACAACCTCCGAGGACTGCACTGTACCGTCCTCGACATCATAGAACTTGAACTGTTTTGCTCTGCCGAAATGCTGCTCAATCTTCTCATTTTCATAAGGTACTGCGATTCTCATTGTATGCTCTCCTTTATCCTGAATCCCGAGGACTGTCGGATGTTCGATCCGATATGCGCCGCCCGCAATGCGGATGCGCTTCCCGCAGATGATTGCCTCCGCGAGCTTGTAGCGCGCCGCCTCGTAGATGCTCGTCACCGTCGCACGGGACACGCCCATCGCGGCGGCACATTCCTCCTGCGTCTGTCGCCCATAGTCGATCTGACGGATCGTCTCGAGCTCATCCAACTGGAGGATAACGGACTCCTCCGTCTCCTCTTCCGCATCCTCCGGCGCAAAACTCCAAAAATCCGGATAAGCGCCGATGCGTCGACATCTCTTTGGTCGCGGCATAGTTCCTCCTTTTCTGTCATATGACAGTTATAATCTTAACAAAGTTTTCGGCATATGTCAATTATATTTTTCTTGCGATTGACAAGTATGATAGAATAGAGGTAAGAATCCATTATATTTTGGGAGGAAATGGTTATGAAAAAGATGATTGCAGGACTATTTGCGGGGCTCATCCTCGCCACAGGTGCACAGGCAATCGCCTATGGCTGCGAGGACGGCGCATGCGAGCTACCGCAGCGTCAGAACACGGCGTACTGCTATGGAGGCAATGCAGGTTACTGCTACGACGGCGACTGCGCACAGACATCACGCGGTGCGTGCGCAAATCAGAGACGCGGCGGCTGCGGCTGTGGACGCTGATATTGAACGAACGAAAGACGGTTCTGGTGGGAAAGTCGATGCTTTCCCACCAGAACCGTCTTTTATTGTGCAAATTCCCTTGCTACCGTGAGCAGCTTTGCAAATTCTTCGCTGAAGCGTTCGCGATCGGTGTCCGCGCCCCAACTGATGCGGATGGAGCTTGCAATGCGCTCTGCGGACAGCCCCATCGCCGCGAGGACGTAGCTCGGCGTATAGTCGGTCGAGGTGCAGGCAGAGCCATTCGACACGGCACAGTACTGCTTTGTCGCGATCATCAGAGCCTCAGAGGAAACGCCATGCAGACAGACATTGAGGGTGTTCGGGAGGCAGTAGGCGGGATCACCATTGACTGCATAGGAGAGCTCGGACGCATCCAGCAGTCTCATTACTCGTTTTTTCGTCTCCGTCAAATGCACAGCATCCTCGGCATAGTGTGCCTCGGCAAGCGCACACGCCGCTCCACAGCCTGCGGCGAGTGCGACGGGGATCGTACCGGGACGCAGACCGTGCTCCTGCTGCCCACCGTACATGATCGCCTTTACAGGAGGACGTCTGTACCCCTTCTTTCGCAGGACAAGAACGCCGATGCCCTGCGGACCACGCAGCTTATGCGCACTAAACGAAAGCATATGATACCCAAGTGTACGCAGTTCATCGACCAGTTTGCCGCAGCTCTGCGTAGCATCGACATGAAAGAGAACATCTCGCGCCGCCAGTTCCGCCCCCAATTCCTCCACAGGCTGTATAATCCCCGTCTCGTTATTGACGTGCATGAGGCTGACGAGGAGGGTTGTATCACGGAGTTTGTCCACGATCTTCGCCGCATCGACGCGTCCGGACGGCTCGGGGGCAACGAAATCGACGTCAAATCCCTGCCGCTCCATCGCCCTGACTGTCTCAAGCACCGCCTTGTGTTCAATGGAGGATGTGATGATGTGGCGTTTCCCACTCCTGCGGGCGTATTTCGCAAGCCCCTGTATGGCGATGTTGCTGCTCTCCGTCGCACCGCTTGTAAAGAACACCTCAGACGGGGAAATCCCGAGCAGCGACGCGACCTGTTTACGCGCCGTCTCCACGACGGCACGCGCCTCGTCACCATAGGAATGGGTGCGGCTGTCCGCATTTCCGCTTCGGTTTTGGTATACGTCCACCATCACTTGCAGGACGGCGGGGGCAATCGGGGCGGAGGCATTGTAGTCCAGATAGATGCTCATGCTTTTTTCACCGCCAACATCAGGAGATCGTCCACGCTTCGGATAAATCCTGTCCCTGCAAGATGTGCAATGCCGCGCTCGAGATTCAGCCGAAAGTATTTCACAACCGTCTCGTCATCCGTCGGCAGCCCCATGCGCAGACACCACGCGCGTATGAGTGCCTCGTAGATCTCGTAGTACTCGCCGCCGAACGTGTGCCATGACATCTCCACGTTGCTGTCCGCCGCAATTTCCGAATCGGTCGGCACGCTTTGCTCCGCCAACGAGTACGCCAGTGCCCAACGGCAGAGAACATTCCGACTGCGGATGCCTGTTTTTGCCTTGAGCCGCCCCAGCTGTTCCTTCGCCTGATGGGATAAGCGAACTTGTTTAATCAGCATGTTCCTGAAAATATCCTTTCAATACCACTGTGCTCTTTGTCTCCTCATCGTAGCGGAGCGTATACGTGTCCCCAATCGCCGGCAGCATTTGTTCATAAAAGTACGGATCTATTTCGGCATCTGTGGACAGGATGATCGTCTGATCGCCCGCGTGCGGGAAATAATTCGTCACGAGTGCCATGCGGTGCATGGTGTCAAGACGCGCAAGGGGGGTGTCGATAATCACGGGCAGTTTCTTCTTCGAGCAGATCGCAAGTGCCCAGAGGATTGCAATCACCATCAGCTGCTTTTCGCCCGCTGACAGTGCCGCCTTGGCAACCTCTGCGCCGTCCGCATCCAGATAGACGAGGTCAAGCGTCTCGACATCCATCTCAATCCGATCAATCAAATGCTTCTTGTTCGCCAGTTTCTTATAGCATGCTGTGATTGTTTCGCCGAGCACGCCTGTTTTCCGCTGTTGGAGTGCAGCGGAGAATGCTTCCGTCAGCTGCAGTGCCATATTGGCATATTTCCCCATACGCGCATTGTCGTCCCGCAGTTCGGCGTTCTGCAAATACACTTCCCGTGCACGGCTGTAGTCAATGGTCACAGTACCAAGCGACGCCTCTGCAGCGCGCATCTCCTGCTCCGCGCGCGCGTGCTCCACCATCAGTTGATCCACGGCGGCTTCCTGTGCACGGATCTCCTCCGTGAGGCTGCCGAGTGTCTGCTCGTCTGCCCCCAGTGCAAGATGGCGGTCACACGCGTCCAATTTCTCCTGCAATGCCGCCTTCTCTTCCAAGAGGCGGCGCGCGCGCTGCGTACTCTCTGCAAGCAGCTCCTCGACGAGTGCCCCCATCTGAAACAGCGCATGATCGGATAGATGATAGAACGGCGTAACTGCCTCCGCGAGCGTCTGCGCACGCACATATGACAAAAAGGAGGCATTTGCCTCCTGCTGCTCCGCATGCTGAACGACGTATTCCGCGAGCAGCACATCAATCGCAGCAAGTGCCTCCGTCATCACGCGGTCATTGTGCTCATCCTGCGCCTGCAGCTTGATCGTTCGGACAAGATCCTGCACCAAAACAAGCGGCAGTTCCCCCGCTGCACAGTCCACAAGAGCGTTTTGATTCTGTTCGAGCTCTGCGGCGATTTCGGCACGCCGCTGCTGGAGTTCCTCGCGCGCCGCACGCACATCTCCACCGCGTACAGTATGGACATGGCGCATTTCGTCCAGATGCGCCTTCCCTGCATCAACCTCCGCGCGGAGCTGCGTAACGCGAGTGACGAGAGCGGACAGTGCCTCTGTCTGCGCTTCTTTTTTTTGACGCAGTTCATCGAGTGCATTGCGTGCATCGTCGCCCTTGCCGCTGCGTGCAATACGCCGCAAGATGCGAGAGAGATCGCTTTTCAGCACATCAAGAACGCTGATCCCGAGCATGGCACGGATGGACTCCTTCACCTGCGCGTTGTTTTCTTCGACCGCGAGCTCTGCAATTTTCTCCCCGTCAAAGAAGAAAAAACGCGCAAGCGCGGCGGGCAGAATATTCTCCACGAACATCGCCCAATTCTGTGTGAGGAAATCACTATATGCGCCGTTTTCCCGAACGAACAGGGTCTCGTCCCCCCCCTTTGCCCCCGCGCTCCATGAACGTCGAATGCAGTAGGTCTGCTGCGTACTCTCATTCATACAAAACTCGAGTTCGATCGCCGCATTTTCATTCCCATTATTTCGATTTACATACGCACGCAGATAACTTCGATAGGAACGATGCCGGCTCTCCCGATATGCCGCAGAATTTTCGCCATAGAGCGCGAGGAGAATCGCCGCGAGAAAGGTCGTCTTGCCGTGTCCGTTCATGCCGCCGATCAGCACGATTGGGCGGCGGTTCGTAAATGCAAAGCAGTTTTCCCCCGCATACACGCCGAAATTCTCAATCGTCAGCCGCTTGATTATCATTCTTCATCCTCGATGTCCATGTGTCCCTCCGCGCGTACTGCATCCAAAAAGATCTCGTTGTACGCAGCACCCATCTCCTTTTTTCGCGTCATGCGCGCCGCATAGTACTGCGTCGCGTCTTCCTCATTCCGATAAAAGGTCTGTCCGATCACGCGCTCCATCGCCTCGAGGATTCCCTTGCGGTCACCGAGACCTGCGGCGCGGCTTTCAATGTCCACGAGGCTGTACATCATCTCAAACGCCAGCTCCTCATCCCCGTAGAGACGTGCGCACACATCCGCCAGAACATCCCACTCCTCCCGCGCGAAGTGATCCGATGCGATCCACTCCGGATCGGCAAAAGACCGTCCCGTCACATCCTCATAAATCCGTGGAAGTGCATCCGTAAATTCGTGTTTGTCACACACCCAAATGCGTCGAATGGCACGCAACTCCTCCATACGGATGAGCGCAAGATCGTGGAACTCGTCGGGTCCTGTCTCGTTGATGTGCCGCTGGATCTCCAAGAGACGGCGCAGCCAATGCTCGCGCACCTCCCTTTTGTACGGGCCGTGAAAGAGCTGCCCGTAGTGCCCTTGGAGATTGCCGCGCATCCGCCGAAAAATTCTCCGCTCCCGATCCCCCGCGAGATCGCCAAACTCATTGCGAAATTCGAGCAGGGGCAGCATCCATTCCTTTTCCTCGTCGTTGGCGATCATTGCCTCCATTGACTTGTCGCTTTCGACCATTGTGCAGACCCAACAGCCGAAGCGGCTCTTGCCGCAGGAGGGCAGACTCCGATCGACCATCAGCGGACATTCGTTGTCTGCTGTCGCACCGCGGTACATGGTCATCAGATCCATATTGGAGTAGCCCCACGGGTTCTTGTACTGCATGAGGAACACCCAGACATCATCGTCCGACCACGCCTCGAGCGGCGAAAATACCAGCTCATTCGCGAGTGTCGGATTCGGACTGAGCAGTTCACGCACGCGCTTTTTCTCGAGGTTCGTCATCGTGCGGCTGCGGCGTGCACTCTCCTGCTTGCGCGTGCCGAGCACCAAAATGACCTCGCCATGCTCCGCGATCTTGTTCCGTATGAAATTGTTGACCGGACGCACCTTCAGACGGTCCGTGCACCAACGGTATTTCATGCGAGGGAAGGGATATCCCCTGCCGATCAGATTGACCCAAAACGTGTCGTTCCAATCGGGGGTTAGGCGTACGGAGACAAAGGGAAGGCCGCGCTCCTCTGCCGCCTCCTGCATCGCATCGAGTGACCGTTCCACCCACCGCGCGACAACAGGCGACTCGACCAGTGTGTCCGTGTTCATGATGTGGACGGTCTTTTTCCTCTGCTCCTGCGGCAGTGCCTCGATCGCCATCCACACGAGCTGTACGGCGGCGGTGCTGTCCTTGCCCCCCGAATAACCAATCATCCACGGTATGCTGTCGGACAAATATAGATTTTGAATCGTCGTCATCATGCCGTTGATGCTGTCTTTGGTTATATTTCCCATGCGTTCCTTATCCTATTCTGAATTAAAACGAGAGCCGAATCTTGCCCGCAAGATTTTCCTTTTCGATCCAGTGCCGAACCCCCTCACTCAGATCGGCGAGCGTCGCCTGCCCGCCGTTCATCTGCATCAGGAAGTCCACAATCTCTTCATCCATCCCCAAATCCTGTATCAGCTGCTCCGCATTCTCCTTGGCGTCCTTTAGCTGCGTGAGGACGGTGAGCTCCACTGTCCACACCTTCGCCGCCTCAATCTCCTTCGTGCAGGTGTCGACCCGTGCGGCATCAATGTCCCGAATGATGCACAGCGTACTCAATGTCGCCGCCGTATAGGTCTTAAAATACCGCTCCCACTCACGTTTCAGTGTCGCCTGAACGCTCCTAGAGCGCTCCGTCTCCCGCGTTACGATGATCTGATCCGCATAGCCGCTGTGCACGGCACTCCTGAGATTGTCCACAAGCGTGCGCAGGCTGTCCTGCAATCCCTCCGAAAGAGGAAAGTCCAGCGAGGCACGCGCATAGCGCACCGCTGTGGACAGCTTCACCAGCTGCTCTGCAAGGTCGTGATAGCGCGCGTCCACCTTTGCCTGCTGCTCCCGATTCGCCTTACTCTGCTCGCGTTTGTACAGGCGCTTCATATCCGCAACACGCTGATTGATCTGATCGAAGATCATGCCTGCACCTCCGTTTCGAGCAGGATCATGCAGCCATCGAGCCACCCGATTTCCTCCGCATAGCGTGCAATCGGCGCATCCGCATCATCCGTCCCGCCCAGTGCAGCATTGCGTTTTTTCATCGTCTCTTCCGCCTTTTGGAGGTCGCTTTTGAGCCGTCTCAACAGTTCCCGCAGCGGCTCCAATGCAGCAACGGGATCGGAGGAGAACGCTATCAGCAGCGCGAGCGAATCTTCCTCCCCCTGCACCGCTGCGATATTGTGCAGTGCCTTTGCAATCTGCTTCGCGCGTTTCCGCACAGGCTCCAAGTTCCCAAAGCCAATAGGGAGCTGCGTCTTGTTGCTCTCTGTATAAAACTCTTTTGCCTTGTCTGCCAGTGCTAAAATATCGTCCTCATCAATGTCATTTGCCTCCATGCCGAGAGTGCCGCAGATCTCGTCGAGCACCGTCTGTGCCTGTGTCTTCTCCGCCTCTGCCACGTGATCGCGGCGATCCAAGATATCCTTCAGATACCCAAAGACATCCCGCCTGCGCCTGACCGGATCCTCCGCCTCGAACGACGTATCAGGCAGACTGAGGCGAGCCTTCAGCAGCTTGCCAAAGATGCTCCTCAGCTGTGGCTCGTCCAATACGAGGAGAGAGCCCCCATCGCCCTGCGGGAGGTTAAAATATTGGCGCACCGTTTTTCGGTTGACCTCATCTGCCCCCCCTCGTGCGATCAATGCGCCTAGATCATTCCACGCCTTCGTGTGGCTGTTCTGCCCAGATCTCGGCGGCTTCGGATCAAAGAGCTGCTGCACAGTCATCCGTTTCAAACTCTTTTCGCACAGCGACCCGCTCAGGATCAGCCGATGAATCTCGGCTGCGATTGCAGCCTCGATGTAGGAGGCTCCGTGCATGGCATTCTCGCGCACGCACGCGATCAATGCATCGCGCATACGCGCCGTCCACGCGGTCACGAGATAGGCATCGAAATCCGCCCCGGCGTAGTTCCAGCTCTGTGCCCCGTACACATGCCAGCGGACGAACGCCCCCATCACATTCACAGATTCCATCGATGCAGGCAGGGTATACAGCGCAGGTGTCCGCTCCTTCGTCTGATGTTCCAACCCAACGAGGCGAACGGATGATTCCTTGATCTTATTCACATTGTCCTGCGGAATCCCTGCCGTCTGCCAGTTAATTGCAGACAGCAGATATTTTTCCATCGCTTCGCGTGCCGCACGCAGCGTACCGCTCACGCCGCCCGTTGCCGAGATGTCGATGACACCTTCGCGCCTCCATCTTTCGAGTGCCGCCTCCGCCTGCCTGCCCCTTTCCTCCTTTTCCGCAGGGATTGCAGCGTGCGTCACGGCAGGGGCGGGTGCAGGCGCAGCAGTGGGCTGCACCACGGGGGCGGGCGCAGCGGAGATGGCTTCCGTCGCCAGCAGTTGATCCACGGGCAGCGCGAATTCCTTGAACATCTCCCTGCGGAGTCCGGCGATGTATTGAACGCCGTCCCGTGTCTGCCGCTCCTGCCTGCCATCCCCCCAGATGGTCAGGAAGCGCAGGAGGCGCGCTGCCTCCTCCTCATCCTGCACGATGTTCTGGACGAGATAGCGGAGCGCGTGATCGACATGTACCATGCCGTAGTCCGTACTCGGAAAATGCTCCCGATTCATCAGGAGATCCATGACGACCGGCTCGATCATATCGCGGATGATGTAGCGCGGTGTCTGCTGGTTTTTCTTCAAGGCTGACTGATAGAGATGGCGGATGCTGTTCCGCGTAAAGGGATAGAGACAGAGGGATTTGCCCGCATCGATGGGCACAAACTCCCACGCCGCTCCCTCCTTTACCGCGTGCAGCGGATAGTCCTCCGCCTGTGCGCCCGATTCCTGCCATGCAGAGATGACGGATTCCTGCAGGGACATCGCGTTGAGATAGCGTCCGACAAATTCACAGAGCCCCTCCTCGTCAAAGGCATCACTCGGGATGTAGACAAATTGGGTAATGCGGTCCTTGTGATTATCGCGGAAATTATGCTGCAAATAGTTGCCCGTCGTCCCGATGATCGCAGAGATGCGGCAGAGATGTTCCCCCGCATTCATGCCCGTGTGCTCGACGATCAGCGCGTCGAGCAGCGCATTGTCCACCCCCGTAAACGAGGTGACATCCTCGATGAAGAGCGTTAGGCGCTTGCCAAGGCGATAGAGTTCTCGGCGGATATCCTGAAAGATATCGCGGAAATCCCCCGCCTCGATCCCCGCGCAGCGCTGAATCACGTCATTCACGAAGCAGTTCATATAGGCAGCTGTATGCCGGGCTTCCTCAGCCCCGCCCTCATCCACCATCAGTGCCTGCATCATGCGCAAGGCCTTTGCATCCGCCCCCGAAGCTTCAATATCCTCACACAGATTCATTGGCAGGACAAAATCCTCAGGCACAAACTGCGCGACCGTCTCCCGATCGACAGCGGTATTTGCGGCTACCTTGGCATAGATGCGCGCAATCGGTCCATCCTCCGCCATGAGATGCGCCCGCACAATATCATTCGAGAGAAACACCGTCAGGCGCTTTTGTTTAATCCTGTTGAGGCAGACATCGCGGCTGCCGTCGTCGTGCTCTATTTCATTGATAAAGTCATGATAGATGCGCCCCTTGAGCTTCTCCTCATCCTCGGTCACGACAGCCTTTGTCAGGCGATCATATGCCTCCCTGTTCGCGATCTCCTGCACCTCCGGCATCGCGAGCAGCTGCCGTATAGTTCCCTTCAGCGTATTGTCACTGCGGCGCACGAAGAGAACGACCTCATCCTCGGGCATCTGCGCGCGAAAACGCGCCTCGAACCAACGGATCAGATGCGATTTCCCCGTACCGCTCTGCCCGTACACGGCGATGAACTGATGCCTGTTCTCCGGATTCCGCACGAATTCCTCATAGACGGACTCCTCCGTACACTCCGTGCCCCCCGTCGGCGTGAGTTCAAATTTATTGAGTAGGCGCAGGCGCTTGATCGGAACATGAGTTGCGAGAAAGTCGCCCTGGGCGGCGGTGATCGAGTCCGGCTTTACAATGGCGGAGATGCGCTCCCGTGCAATGCTTACGTCCATGCCGCTCCTCCTATCTGCAAATCGTAATATTCGTGACAGTGCCCGCAATCTGATGCGGCTGCGAGTAAAGACTCCATATGTCAGTCTGATCGAGAATGTGCTCCAGACGAATGATCCCCATGTCGTGCAGACTGCGGAGCCCGTTCGAGACGCCGTAGCTGATCTGCCGGTTCGCAGGGTCGTCATCCACGATCATCCTGCTGTAGGGGAGGATGATCTCAATGAACGCACCAAAGGAGTAGCTGCGCCCCTGCTCCAAGCCCGCATGCGCGATCACATCGCGCAGAAAAACATCCGCATTCGGTATGAAGAACATGTCGTGCAGATAGCCGAGCCCCAGATACGAAGCCCAGAATCGCCATGCGCGCATTGCCATCGCGTCAACCTGCCGTCCAATCGCCTTGCTGAGCGGCTGCGCCAGTGCTGTCAGATTCTTCTCTCCGCTGAGAACACTGCTGCCCCACGCATAGTATGCCTTCGTCACCTGATAGAACTGCCCCGACGCGAATTCCTCGAGCCTGCCGTTCACATAGAGACGCATGGACTCCATCGAAGCGATCACCGCCGGCTCGACCGCGAGCGCGATGTTGCCGTCCGACCTCGTGATGAGCTGCAGCTCCTCGGCTGCCGTCCGATAGTCCGCAAAGTAGGAGGTGTTCTGATTCAGATAGGACGGCTCCATCTTCTCTTTCAGTGCCCTCTCGGTGATCGTCCCCTCTGCGGCGATCCTGCACAGTGTGTAGACGCGCTCGGGAATCGCCGGCGTGACCATTTTATCCTGAAACATATTTCCTCTCCTAAATCATACCACGCACAGGCAAGACCAGTCCATCCGCCAGATCGGTAAAGGACTTGCCCAGCCAATCGAAATATGTATTTTCCTGCAATACGTGAATGAGACGCACGTCGCTGCGCGTTCCCAATTTCTCCGTGACATACCGGAACAGCGCAAAGATCTCCCGTGGACTGCCGCAATAGCACACAACGATGATCCCAGAGATATAATAATACGCCTTTTTCTTGACGAGTGCACGCAGATCCTGCGAACTGAGCAGAAAAATGTTGCCCGTCGTCGCCATCCGCTCTAACGTGTCCGCCAACGGGGTATCCGAGACGACAGCAGCAATGCGGTATGGAGAGAGTTTCGCCATCAGTGCCGCCTGCTCCTCCGCCCCCGCAATCACAATGCGGCTCTTTGCCCCTGAAAAAAACGCGAGCTGATCCTCGGCAAGCGGTCTGAGCGGCTCCTCCACGGGAGCTTTAAGTGCATCGCTGCGTGCATCTCCCTCATACGCCGCTTCATGCGCATTGCAGCCGGCGCAGAATTCATCCACGCGATCATAGATCTCATAGAACATCTCAGACCAGCAGACCCGACCGCCGTTTTTGACCGCCTTCTGCATCTGACGGAATGCCTGCTCATAGGAGCGCCATTCCTCCGTGCGGCAGGCTTCGATCACTGTTTCCTGCGCAGCATCGGGCGAGCGCAGCACCTCTTCCAGAACCTCGATGACGAAGATGTATTGATCCGCCTGAGGCACAACCTCATGAATGCGGATGAGGTGATGGCGTCTCAGGAAGAGGAGCACATAGACGTTCCAGTTCACATCCGCCTCCGAGGGCGGCACATCCTCCAGACTGTCCCGATCCGCATAGTTCGGCCGTATGGAGGTATCGATATGGCTCAGCTGCTTCACGCGCGGAGAGCGGGGACTGTTATACATGCTGTTCCAGCGCCCGAGGATCTTCTCCGTGGTCATAACCTTCTTGGAGATCCGATTGAACGCGCCGCTTAGATCGTCGGGATCGATGCAGAGCATGATGCTGAGACAGGGCAGCCCGTCGCGTCCGCCGCGCCCGAGTTCCTGATAGTAGGCGTTTGCATTCTGCGGGATGTAGAGATGCAGCACCGTCCGCACATCGCTTTTATCGACGCCAACGCCGAATGCGGAGGTGGCGACCATGATCGGAAATTCATCATCTGCCCAAGCCTCGATCAGCTCTTTTCGACGCACTCCCGCTGTCAGCCCCGTGAACGTCCTAACATTGTGCAGCCCTTGTTTGCCTAGATGCTCCGCCACATCGCTGGCATCATCAGGGCTTGCGACGTAGATAATCATGGGGTGCGGCATCGTCCGAACGAGCTCTGTCAGCCGCCGCATCTTTTCCGTACGGGACTTTGCCTTTACCAGCATATACCGCGGCTCATGCCGCAGGGCATCGCAGCGGATCTCAAGCCAGCGCGCCCCGTCCTCGGTGAAAAAATCCTTGAGGAGGGCGACTGTCCGCTCCTCAAAGGTCGCCGAGAGCAGGATCGTACGGATCGCGGGGTTGCTGCGGAGCAGCATCCTGCGCCACGATTCGAGGCATTGGTAGTCGATGCGGAACAGTGCCCCCCAGTCGATCACGATATGCGCCTCGTCGATGATGATGCTACGCAGATAGCGTACATCGTTTGCCTCACGTACAACCTGCGCGAAATTATCATTATTGATGAGTGCCTCCGGCGAGATGAACAGCATCCGCGCCCGCCGCGTGCGGATCGCCTCCAGGATCGGCGCGGGATTCACCCCGCTGCTGTAGGAGAAGATCTCCTCATCTGCATGCGCCGACCGCACGATGCGCTTTGCCGCGCGCACCTGATCGATGGCGAGCGAGACGGTCGGCACAACGATGATCGTGAGTCCCTCCCGCTGATATGCGAGGGTCTGCGTAATGAGACTCTTGCCCCCGCCCGTCGGCAGGGAGACCAAGGTCGTGTAACCGTCGGGCGTATTCAGTGCACCGTAGACTGCCAGTTTCTGTGCGGGCGATTTGAACTGCACGAAGCCCGTGATCCTGCGGATCAGCGGATCGGTCTCCAGATTCGTCCCGCGCGTATCCCGCACGCGCAGATGCTCCTCCCCGCGAAAGGCCGTCTCGGCAAACGCGCGGTTGATATAGGCGGGGAACTGCCCCACGGCAAAATAGCGGTCTGTATCCGCCTCGCGCAGAATCCCGTAGGGATTCTTCTCCGCGATGGAGAATGCGGGCAGGGCAATCTTCACCTGCATGGTCAGCAGATAATTGCGCAGTGCGAGCATCAGATCATCATCGCCGCATTCGTGCGCGCGATGGAGGTCATAGCTGCGCACAAGGCGCTTCGCAGCGCGCAGCAGAAAGCGCTCGTGCGCATCTGCCGGGGCTGCGTCAAGGAACGCTGGCCGCTCTCCCTGCCCGCTCAGATACACCTCAAGCGCCGCATTCATCTCCCACTCTTTCATCGCTCTTCACCATCCAAACAAATGCCGCCGCCTCCAACGTGACGCTAAGTTTGCGCATTGCTGCAAGCAGAACATTGTGCACGCGGCGCAGCTCGGCGATTCCCGCATCTGCGGCCCCGTAAAATGCGCTGCCCGCTTCCCGCGCGGAAAGCATGCGCTCCATCTCCTCACGCGCTCCCCTGTAGTCGGAACGGCGGCGATACTGCTCAGCCGCCCTCTCAAGCGCCTCCTTGCGCGCCTCCTTGACGAGCGCACGCCACTCCTCTGTGGGGTACGCGCTGCGGAACCAGTCGATGTTCGGCATGTCCCCGATCACATCTCTGAGATATCGCGCCTGACGCCCTCTCTTGCCCAGATGAACGTCCCGATTCCGACGGAATCCCGCACGGATGATCCGCATGTACTCCCGCACGACTGCATCATCCGTGAGATCATCGGGATTCTCGATGGAGACAGGGATGACAACCTGCTCCGACAGCAGATAGCTGCGATACGCCCCGAGCGCGTGCACGGACAGCCCCTGCGCGCGCAGCTCCCTCTCACTGAGCTTTGGCGCACAGGTGAAGATCAGCCCCTTCCATTCCAGCGCGGACTGCACGGCAAAAGCAGCGGCGCGCCCCTTGCAGGAGCGGAGCGCATTGTTCACAATACAGTCGAAGACCTCATCGCCGGGCGCAAAGAAGTGCAGATAGTCGTTCTCGATCGCCTGCTTGCGCTGAAACGTCCCGCGAATTGACTGCCGCTGCGATCGGATCGCCCTGCGCTCATTGTACTCCTCCTGCACCCTACTGATGAAGCGATTCTGCTCCGACGCCAGATACGCATTCCACTGCGGCGGGATGAGGCGAGAGTTCTCCGCCGACTTCGGAGAAAACGACTCTGCCGTGTAGGTGATCGTCCCCGCAGCATCGCGGTGCCCGCGAAATCCCGCCAGACTCGCCCAATTTGACATGGTGCTCGCAAAGAGTTCGTTTTCATTTTCCGCATAGTAGTCGATGAGGCGTCTGAGCTTTCCATACAGGGGGCGCAACAGGAGCGCGGAGGCATCGAAGTGCTGCTCCTTGCGCACTGCATCCCGCATGGTATCCGCCAGCGCAATCATACGCGGGATGCGCTCGTGCAGGCCGTACTGAAAGTCCCTCTGCACGGCGTCGATGAGATCCTCATTGATGTCCTTCATGATGATCTCCATCCCGCTTAGGGACTGTGTGAAGATTTTCAGCCCCTCATCCCAGAAGCGAAACAGCGCCGCCTCAAAACTATCCTCTGTGTGGACGACAACGGACGTGACTGTCGACCGTTCCGGATCGCGCTCGAGGCGATCCAGACGCCCAATGCGTTGCTCGATCTGATTCGCATCCCACGGCAGATCGATGTGGACGAGGACATCCGCGCATTGGAAATTGCGCCCCTCGCCCCCCGTCACGTCGCAGAGCATCACGCGGCAGACGGCATCGTTCTGAAAGCGGTAGGAATTCAGCTCGATCTCCTCTGCGGACATCCCCGCCCCGAAGAAGCTGATCTCCTCCGCCGGAAAGACATGTGCGAGCGCTCTGCAATACGCCTCGAACGTCTCCGCGTGATTCGTGAAGAGCACGACCTTTTGATCATAGAGCTCCTCGCAGAGCAGGTTGATGACGGATACGAGACGGCTGCAGCACGCGTCCTCATGTGCATCCGGATCGTCCAAAATATCCGCCAGACGCGAGATCGCATCGTCCTCTGCCCTGCACCACTGCTCTGCACAGCTGCGGAGATGCTCGTCCACATCCTCCATCGCATTCAGCCGCGCGCGGAATGCCCACGGTGAGCTGAAGAACGACTCGAGGAGCGGGCGGACGACCCGCACGACGTCCAAGTGTGCTGCGTCCGCCGCAATCCGCTCCGTGAGCAGCTCATAGGCGCGAGCCTCATACGCGTTCCGATCCTTGTCCAACGCATAGGTAATCTCCTGCCGTGCGCGCGTGGGCAGGAGGCGCGTGCCATCCTCCGACTGCGTGAGGAGATGGCGGCGATTGCGGATGATCTTGTTCTCGATCTGATAGTTGCCGCAGAGATAGGAGATCACAACCTTGACCGCATAAACGCCGAAATCGCTGCTCTTAAAATCGACAGCGTCGAGCAGCGCGGAGAGCTTCTCATCCGCGAGTGCATCGCAGAGCTTCTTCAGGTCTTTGCGAATATCCTCGAAGACCTCCGCGCTTTCCTCATCGTCATGCGGATCAACGCCCGCCTGCCGCTGCTCGTCAAGAAACTCCTCATAGCCCGCCAGATCATTCATGATCGTGACGGTCTTTTGAATGATCCGCCCCTGCTTGTCGATGAGCGCGCTGAAGCGCTCCACGTTGTAAGCATCGTATTTGCTCGGCTGCAGGAGCCGCAGGAGCTCCAGATACTCCTCCTTGCGCTGCTGCACGGGCGTCGCGCTCAGGAGCAGGACATTCTCCGCCGCTGCGCTGAGGCGATGGAGCAGCGCATAGGCATCCCGATCGCCGAGATGGCGGTGGATCTCATCCACGATAACGAAATCCCATGCCCGCTCCTTGTCACCATCGTCCAGCTCCGCGATCGTCTTCACCTGAACGAAATGACCGTCCTTGACCTGCCCCGTCGACAGGTTGAACTTGAGCAGCATTTCACCCCTCCACTGCTCCTTGAGCGTATCCGGCACGAGGATCAGGATATGCTTGTGCGCAGCGTGCGCCATATAGATCGTCAAAACGGAGAGTGCCTCGATCGTCTTGCCCATGCCGACCTCGTCGGCGAGCATGAAGCGGCAGGGGCGCTCCTGCAGGCAGCGCATGATCGTGTTGACCTGATGCGGCAGGAGATAGATTTTGCAGCCCGCCAGTTCTTTGAACCCATAGATGGCATTCTCGAGGAGATTCATGCTGCGCGAGACGACAGCATGCCCCATGAACCAGCACGGGTTTTGGAACTCGTAGGAGCACAGCTGAACCGTCGGATCGACATCGCCATTCGTGAACGGCGCCGTAATATCGCGCTCCGATACGCGACGAACGTCCTTCGTCGCACGCATTTTAACATCGTATAGGTAGAAGCCATCCTCATCGCGCTCTGCGGAGAGGATCGTGCACAATGCCCCACCCACCTTGACCTCGGAGCCGACGAACAGCCTGCACCTCTTTGCCTGTCCCTTCGGCAGAGTGCGCTGTCCCTTCTGCTCGTATGCAAAGAGCCGGTCATAGCCGAACGGGTCGTGAACCTCTACGGTGACGCTGCGCTGAAACTCATTGACCTCCACTACCTGCCCGCACAAAAAGACGCGGGGATCGCGTGCACTCTCGGGATCCGCGGGACATCTGACATACATTCCTGCTTTGAGCATGGTTTACCCCTTATACGATGCCGCACAGAGCTCATGGTTGGCACAGTACTGACACCAGATGCCGATATGCCGATGAAAATACGTCTGTGCAAGTGCGGATTCTGCAAGCGTCTCGGCAATTTTTGCATCCGATACGGGCGCAAAAACGTCCTTGAGAATATTCACCTGTGGCCTCCCGGCATCTGTCAGCTTCTTGTAAATGAACTGCTCCCGTATCCTCATGTAGGCGCGATCCGACTCCTTCAGTATCGGAAATGGCATCTTCCCATGTGGAAGGCGCGCACGTACCTTCTTGAGGACATCCATGCGGTTCAGGTTGGAGACAAAGGGGAAGTATTTACTCAGCGTTTCATAGGTATCGGAGAGCGCGTCGGCAACGATGGTCTCGCCCGCAGGACTGCCCTGCAGCTCCTCTTTGATCTGATTCTCCAATATGATCTCGAAGTATTTGACGAGGAGAAAGGGCTCCTTGTAGATGGTCGTCCCCTCTGCAATGGATTCCAGCAGAAACCTGTACCTGCAGAGCCGCCAGCGGTAATAGTCGGCGGGCTCGTATGCCCTTGCGTGTGCACCTGCCGCGCGGATCGCCGTGACATCGGCAAGCCACGGGCTGCGCCGCCGCTCCTCGTAACGCACCCGCCGCGCGCCGAGCAGCTGCAGGAGATAGTACGGCTCCCGTTCTCCCTCGCCGCTTCGCCTGACATAGCTGAGACGGAAGCGGGCACGGTTGAACTGCAGCCCGTAGAGCAGCGCATAGCGCTTGTAGTTCCTGTACTCCTTACGCGCCTTGACATAGACCTGATATTTCCAGTCCACGGGCTCCTGCGCCACCTCGAAGAACGCATCCGTGAGCGGCCACGGGAATTTGCGCGCCCTGCCCCCGCACATATCCTCATCGGAGAGACAGGCAAAATGGTAGGTGACGGGTTCACCGCGCACACGCCCCTGCCCGCTGCGCAGGATATCGCCATCGATCTGCTCGAAGTCGCGGACAATCCAATGCGCGCTCTTGCCGGGCTTCGTCTCCTGCACGAGATAGATCGACATGGTCGCCTTGAGACAGGAAAACGAGGCGGATTCATCGATGTGCTCGACCTCCTCCAATCGCTCGAGCACGCGACGGATGATGTCGGCAAACTCCTCCCCGAGTCCCTGTTCATCCAGGACGTCCTGCTGCAAATACGCCTTGAGTCGCTGATAGAACGCGCGAAAATTATGCGGCTGCTGCTCAAAATCCTCGTAGAAATACGCCGCGAGCTCCCTGAGCTCCGTGAGTGCCCGCTCCATTTGATCGATTGCATCGCGGCTGACGGTGTAGTAGGAAATATGGCGCACGTATTCCTGCTGCGCGGGATCGCTGAGATATTTTTTCCGCTTGCGGAGGCGCTGCAGCCGCCGAATCATCTCATCCGGGGAGGTACAGCCCTCGAACAGTGCGGCGAGCTGCCCCCAGACGGCAGACAACTGCCCCGGGTAATCCTCCCGCAGAATGCCCGCCTCGAGGCACTCCTTGATATCTGCAGCGTCCGCGATCACCATCTCATTCTTCTCGGCGTCCCACATATTTGCAACAGCAAGGAAGAAATGCCCGAGCGGATAGTCCAAAAATTGGCGTTCTCCGAATTGCTCCGGGAAATACATCTTGAGAATATTGTTTGCGGAGCTGTCCGCCGCGTAGATCTGCTCCTGCATCATGCGCATCGGATTTTCGGGATCAGACTTGCCTGCCTGTTCAAATGCGCGGGCGACATAGGCGGCGAACTCCGTCATGTTGTCGAACTCCATGATCTCATATGGATGACCTGCGGAGATGCGGTCGACATTCCCGTTGATAAGCTGTCCAAGGCTGTCCGCCAACACATTCCCCTCATAGCTGACGCTGTGCGCGGGGTTCGGGCGCAGCTCCGCGCCTGCAGACGCCGTGATCGGACGATCGAACGCCGTATAGATGTCAACCCACGTCTGATAGGCAGCCGCATATTGCTCCTGATACTGAAAGAGGAGGATCACCTTCTTGTACGCCGCAATCCGCTCGATCGCGCGCAGCATGAGCGGCGTGAACTGATGCACACCGTGAATCACAATGCGGTCTGCATCCAGATGAAGATCATCCGCCGCCCCCTGCGATGCCCCCCGCAACGCCTCCAGCAGCGCCGCATCAACGAACGCCTCATCGAAGTCGCAGGATAGATCAAAAGCGGTCTCCCGTGCAGCGCAGAGGTTCTGAAAGAGTGCCACGATATAGTCCTGCTCGGGCGTCAGCTGATCGCGCCTAATCTCATTCACATCCACGTCCAGCTCCGCCATGACGCGAAGGCTGTCGAAGACCTCTGCGCGGTTGAACAGAAAGGCGCGCTCCATACGCTCCCGCAGAACGGGATCCGCCATTGCCACCGTCTGATTGGCAATCGCGTTGTCGATCGCTGCATGCTGCTTGATCCGATGCGCCGTACTCTCCCAGTCTTTGAACAGTGCTGCCAGCAAGTTCTGTACCGTCGTCACGCGTCCCTGCACGAAATCCGCCGTATAGAGCGTACGGAGTCCATTGACGAGGGTCTGCGCAGCACAAAAATATGGGCAGGTACGAATCTCGTCCCAATATGGCTCGCGATTCAGCTGATAGGGAGCCTTGTATGTATAGATTGCGATCGACATCTCATTCCTCCATCAAAGAGCCCCAACTGACAGCGGCTTTGCTGTCCAGATTCTGTATCCATACGCAGCTGTGAATGGCGCGTGTCAGCGCGACGTAGAGCATGCGGGATTCCTCCGCAATCTGTTCCTCGACCTCCACGTCCTTATCGTAGTTTGAATTCTTCTCGGTCAGATCGTTGCCGAACGGAACGATGTACGAGAGCTTTGTGTCGGCATAGTTCGCCTCCAGCTGCATTTTTCGCACCCTGCCGATATCCTCGTCCGTATACGGCAGGATGACAGCCCCGTACTCCAACCCCTTGGATTTGTGCACCGTAGCGCATACAAAGCGAATCCCCGCATCGTCCGCAGCGCTCTCGCGTGCGGCGCGCTTCTGATTCGTCATGATGTGGACTTTCAGATAGCCCGTCATGCGGTTCAGCGTGAGCGTGTCCACGTTCGCGGACTGAATCATGCACTCCATCAGATACTCATAGTTCACGCGGTAGTAGTGCTGCTCCTCTGCATCGCGGCTGTACTGCTTCCACGGTTGGAGTGCTTCGTACAGGCGCCGCAGCACGAAGAGAATCGGCTGCGTGTACGCCGCGCTGACGATCTCCTGCCACGTCTGATTCATATGCGTGCCGAAGAACTCGTCCAATATACGCTGCAAATCCGCAGCGCAGTCCTCCGTGCGCATGCCGCGATATACATGGTAGCCCGGCCGCAGTCCCGTATAGTTCGACTCGATGAAGTTGATGAGATGCAGGGGATTCGAGGAGTTGCCCAGTGCGAGCAGGAGCTTGTAGAGATCGTGCGTGGATTCGAGCTGGTACAGATCGCCACCGGACTTCGTGTGTAGCACAATGCCGTCCTGCTTCGCCGCCTGGATCAGCCGCTCCGCCTGCCAGTTCGTCCGCACGAGCACAGCGATCGTTCGCTCTGCCCTGCCGAGCGGCGGCAGCCCCTTCTCCTCACGCGCGCGCATCATCCCCCCGATCCGCGCCTCCTGCTGACGCAGCACGTCGATCACAGCACGAAAAAAATGCTCCTCATCCTTTGCGTGGACGGGAACGGAGAGAAATAGCTCCTCCCCCGCCATCCCTACCGCAACGCGTCCCGTGAGGCGGTCAGCCTTTGCCTCGTACGGCAGACAGCCCGTCTGCCCCATGCCCTCGAACACCGCATGAAAAGCATCGAGCAGGCGGTGATCCGTCCGATAGTTGATCGTCAGGTAGTAGGGATCAGCCCACTCGAAGAGGCTCCCCTTCCGCAGCTGATCGAACGCGCTGAGGCGCGCGCCGCGGAATCGGTAGATGCTCTGTTTCAAATCGCCGACGACAAAGAATCTGCAATCTGCATTCATCGCCTTTTGCAGCAGCTGAAACGTCTGTATCTGCACGTCGTCCGTATCCTGGAACTCATCCACGAACAGGTATCTGAGCCGCAGCGACGCAAGAGTGCCGGAAATCTGCCGCAGCACCTGATTCAGGAGGATGATGCACTCCATCAGGTCGATCTCGTTCGCGTCGTGCATCGACGTCGCATATGCCTCCTCGGCAGGCAGCATGACCTGCTCGATCAGATCGTTGAAAGGCAGAACGCCGTTGACCTCCACGCCCATCTGTGCGCGTTTGATCTCGCGCAGCAGGACGCTCTTCGTCAGGAGGCGGTCGGCGATCGTCATGAGCTTTCTCTTAAGTTCGTAGGCGGGGACAGGAATCTCATGCATAAAATTGGGGTTTTCCTGCTCTGCGCGCGCAAGAAAATCCCCCAAATATGCATCGTATAGTTTTCCGCGCAGATATTCATTCGATCCGATCCGAAAATTCGTGCCAAGCCCCGTATAGAGCGGTGCACTGCGCAGAATCTCGAGCGCAAAGCGATGAATCGTTGAGATGTGCGCGCGATCCACATCCTCCACGAATTTCAGATAGCGCGGCTGATTCGTCAGGATGAAATAGTTGACAAACATCTGCTTGAGGCGGGACTTCATATTATTCGCCGCGTCATTCGTAAAGGTGACCATCGCGATCTCCTCTTCCAAATGCGCGACGGCATCCGACTTTTTGCTGCACAGAAACGCGACGCGGGAGACCATGGAGAAGGTCTTGCCCGTGCCCGCCCCTGCTGCAACGAGAACATTGCGATCCGATGGTGCATGCTCGACCAGATACTGCTGATCGTTGAAGTCCGACGATGCGGACAGGCGCTCGAGCAGCAAACGCTCCGCCCCCTCCCCCTCCTCATAGGAGACGGCAGATGCTGTGATCTCATTCAGGCGGTCGATCAGATAGACCTCGAGATGAAAACTGCGGAAGGAGCGCCCGCCCACGACGAGACCGCTGCGATGTCCGATCTGCAAGCCATGCGCAAGCGGCTCGATATTGCGCTGCGCGAATGCACGGCGAAAGGCCTCGGCTGCGCGCGCATAGCTCTCCTGATCGCCCAGAAATACGACGTGCTTCGTGCCCGCAAAATACGCGGCGACCATCCGCTCAATCTCCGTCTGCGTGACTTCGTTCGGATGCACCGAGAGGATGGAGTAGGGATGCGCCATACCCGCCATTTCCTGCGCGGGCGGCTCATAGGCAGGCTCCCACGCCTGCCGCAGACGCATGATCAGATCGGCGGTCAGCGCATCGTGCGGGATATAGCGCAGAGCATCGTAGGCGCGCCGTATTTTTCCCAGCAGCGCATCCGCACGCTCCAAGTCCTCCCGACAGATCGTAAACTGCTCCTCCGACACCGTATCCAGCCGCGTATTCCGATACTCCTCCGCGCTGATAAACGGATAGCAGACCATATCAAAGACGCAGGGACTGAGGCTGTATTCCTCTGCGATCCTATTGAGCAGTGCGAAGCGGTACGCACGCGCCTGCTTCTTCGGCGAACGCTGCGGCTTCTCATAGCCCTCGACCACGATCTCGTCGACGCCGCGCACCGTAATTTTATCCGCGCGCCAGCCTTTGACCTCGATCACGAGCACACCCATATCCTCGATTAGCAGGCAGAAATCGTACTCCCGCCCGTTGATCTCGCGGTTGTTGTATGCCACAATGCCATGCGGAAGGAGTCGCTCCAAAGCCTCCCAAACCTTTGCCTCCCCGCGGTACTCCGGTTTCGCATCGATCATCGTCGCCATAGCAATCCCCCGTGCCACATTTGAAACATCCGCCAAACATTACATGTTTATTATAATTCATTCTTCGCGCAAAAATCAATAGATAAAAGGATTTACACAGCAAACAATGAACATAATAGCAGAGAATATTTCAACAAATGGATCTTTGAGAGGAGAATCCATCATGAGCACATCGACTACAAACGACTTTGAGACGCGTCGCTATCGTCTTGCCGACGTGGCAAAGGAGGGCGACGTCGCCACACGCACACCGATCTACAGCACCGATTCGACGAGCGGTGTGGTCTGGGTACTAAAGCCGGGACAGGAAATCAAGCTACACGGGCATGCCAAGGCGGATGATATCTGGATCTGCATACAGGGTGAGGGCGTATTCTATCCCACGCCCAATGAGGAGCGTCCCATCACAAAGGGCGATGTCATCGTCTCGGCGAAGGGCATGTGTCACGGCATGAAGAATACGGGCACGGAAGACTTTATCTTCGTCGGCATCCTTGCACCCATTCCGGCAGATTATTTCCCCATCGAGGGGTGAGCCACAGACGTAAGTGGAGGCAAGGAAAATGCCCGCACAATCACGCCGTCCAAAGATAAAAGCAGCCTCTCCACCAAAGCCGCTTGCATGGTGGAAAAAGCTGCTGATCGCCGTGTTTGGCACATACATCGCGGCAAAACTCTTCGGCATCCTCATCCCCGATGTCAGTGCCGCAGGGATATTGCCACACACGGACGACAACAGTCGCACGGACGAAGTGCCACCACAGACGGACGAATATCCCGATGATACATGGGACTATCCTGTGGAAGATCAGTACGAGGATGAGGATATCTATGGGCATGAGGATGATCTGCCGCCCGCAGAGAATCTCTATGACGATTGGGACGACTGGAACGAGGGGTATGACGACGATCATTTCAGCTGAAGTGGGCGACGGTACGAATGTATAACGCATACCATCGCTCTACATACTGTTAGTATATTTCCCGCCGATGCCCAATGGCAAGTGCAAGGATGACAAGGCAATCGTCCTCGATGACACAGATCAGGCGATAGTCGCCGATGCGGTAACGCCACTGTCCCTTTCGGTTCGCTGTGAGTGCTTTGCCAAATGCACGCGGATTCTCGCAGTGGATAAGATTTTTCGTAATCCAGCCACGAAGGATACGCTGTGTATAACGATCCAGCTTCTTAAAATCCCGATCAAACGAGGCAGTTGTCTGTACTTCATACTTCTTCAAGATCTAGTTCCTTCCACAACTCCTCAATCGGCTTCGCCTGCTTACCATCTTTTAGATACTCTGCATACGCCTCCTCGGCGAGCGCGATATCGTACTCATCCTCGATTTTTTCAAAGAGTGCACGTTTGAATGCCTCGCCGAGCGAGATCCCATGCAGCTTCGCATAGCTCTCCGCGAGAGCCTTCTCTGTGTCTGTCAGTCGGATCGAAAAACTCATTGTGATTCCTCCTTTTTGATTACAATGTACTACACCAAATTTTCTTTGTCAAATTCTATTTAAGATGCAAGCCCCCCCGATAATACTATTAGAAGGAATTGTATCCCACGGATTGGAGATGGTAACATGCGTATTGGAGAGAATGCAGGTAAGCTCCCGTTCCTGCAGACGGAGAACGCAGCGGCAGGAAAATCGGAGCAGAAAAAAAGCACGGTGACAGATATCCTGAGCCGCGCGGTCGAGGTCTATATCAGTGCGAAGGGAAAATCCCTGAACGAGAGCACGGATATGGAGGAAGATCTGACCCCCGCAGAGCTGGCACTTGCGGCAAACGAGAAGGAAATCGCCGACAAGAAGGCAAAGAAGGCACAGGCGGCGGAGATCGAGAAGCGCATTCAGACAGATACCGACCTCACGGACGAGGACAAGGCAAAGCTACAGAAGCAGGCAGACGAACTGAAACGTGCGGGCATGACCGACGAGGACAAGCTGAGCGAGCTGCACGGCAAGGTGGATGCACTCGAAAAGCTCGTAAAGGACGGATTTGCAATCGCTCAGGAAATAGAAGAACCGGTAAAACTCTATGAGAGACAAATCAATCAGCTGAAATCTACAATGGCGGCAAAGGATGAGCACATCCAAAAGCTGCGCGGACAGGCACTGCAGGAGCGTGCCGACCGCGATGCAGAGATCACAAAAGCACAGGAGAAGGAACGTGCGGCACTTGCGGCAGCACAGCCGGATGATCTGACCGCACTCGCCGCACTCAGAGAGTATCAAAAGACCGCCGCTGCAAAGAAACACGCAGACCGCAGTACAGTCGTCGTCCCGACCAATAAAAATACAAGCGATACATAGGAAGCACTGCACGCAAACGGCGGCAGCCCGCGAGGAAAACCTCGACGGACTGCCGCCTTAATTTATGTTATATCACCGCTCAGATCAGTGCCGCTGGCTCATACTCCTCGGGGAGGACGCGGCGGAGGAAGCGGCGCGTGCGCTCCTCACGCGGCGCGGTGAAGATCTCGTGCGCGCTCCCCTCCTCGACGATGACGCCGTCCGACATGAATATGACATGCGTTCCGACCTCCTGCGCGAACTTCATCTCATGGGTCACGACGATCATCGTCGTCCCCTCTTCGGCGAGTGTCTTCATAACCTGCAGGACCTCGCCCACGAGTTCGGGATCGAGTGCCGAGGTGGGCTCATCGAAAAGGATGACATCGGGTTTTGCCGCAATCGCGCGCGCGATGCCGACGCGCTGCTGCTGACCGCCCGAGAGCTGCGACGGGTAGTAGTCCGCGCGGCTCTCCATGCCGACCTTGCGCAGTGCTTCCATCGCAATCTCATGCGCCTCGCTCTTCGGAATTCCGCGCCCGACGGTCAGCCCGAGGGTGACATTTTCGAGAGCAGTCTTATTCGCAAAGAGGTTGTAGTTCTGAAAGACGAACGCAGTCTTTTTTCGCACGTCCGCAATCTCCCGATCGGATGCCTCTGCAAGTGACACCTGCGTCCCGTGAAAGTCCATCGTCCCGCCGTCGGCGCGCTCGAGGAAGTTGAGGCAGCGCAGGAAGGTGGTCTTGCCCGAGCCGCTGGGGCCGAGGATGACGACGACATCGCCCTTTTCGACGCCGAGGCTGACATCCTTCAGCACCTCGGTTTCTCCGAAATTCTTACGCACATTCTGAACGTGCAGCAGCATATGCACCCCTCCTTAATTCTGACCGCGGAATGCCCCAACGCGCTGCTCTGCCGCCGCGAACAGCAGCTGAACGATGGTGCAGAGCACGAGATAGACGATGAAGACATCGAGATATGCCTCGATATAGTTGTAGCCGTAGGATGCGGCGATCTTGCCGACCGCCATGATGTCCTTGACCGTCATGAGGAACGCGAGCGACGTTCCCTTGATGAGGTTGACCGTGATGTTCGCGATGCTCGGCAGCGCCACGACGAGCGCCTGCGGGAGGATGACGTGCAGATAGGTCTGAAACGCCGTCAGCCCGCCCGCGAGTCCCGCCTCGAGCTGTCCCTTCGGAATCGCGAGCAGCGCCGCGCGAAACGCCTCCGTGAGGAGGGCAATCGTGTTGATCGTAAAGATAAAGACGGCGTAGTAGAATGGATCAACCGCCTCGAATACATTGATGTCCAGCCCCAGATCGCGAACGATCTCGTTCACAATGCTCGGCAGGAGACTGTAAAGCAGGAGTATCTGCAAAATGAGCGGCGTACCGCGCACAAAGGAGACATAGCCGCGCACGAGCCGCCCGCCCAAGCGCGCCCCGCGCACGCGCAGGACGGCGAAGTAGAAGGCGACGGGTGCCGCGAGGAGAAGCGAGAGCGCCGTCAGGGAAAGGGTCACACCCGCGCCCTGCCAGACGAGCAGGAAGGCTTCCTGCATAAAGTCAAGATCCAGCTCCAACTGCGTCCCCTCCTCTCATTTCCTGCCTCTTCCCTGCGGCGGAGAGGCTCGTCCCTACATCCAGCCGCTTCTCGATCCAGCCAAAGATCTGCTCAAGCACGAGGATAAGCACCCAGTAGATCAGCATGGCAGCAAGATAGACCTCGATGCCGTACGCGCCGAAGTTCTGCGCGATGATGAGATTGCCCTTGCCGATGAGGTCGATCAGCCCGATGGTATAGGCGAGCGAGCCCTCCTTCAGCAGATTGATGGTCGCATTTCCGAAGTTCGGCAGGGCGACAATCGCCGCCTGAGGCAGCATGACGTGACGAAACGCCTGGAACGGCGTCAGCCCCGCGCTCACCGCCGCCTCGTACTGTCCGCGCGGCACTGCCTTATATGCCGCACGGAACACCTCCGAGGTGTACGCGCCAAAGAGCAGGGTGAACGTGATGATCGCAAAGACGGCACGGTGCAGCCCGTTCATATCGTAGTCAAATACGGCAAATGCGAGTTTCGGCAGACCGTAGAACACGATGAAGAGCAGAACGATGGACGGCGTGCAGCGCATGACATAGACATAGCTGACCGATGCCCACCGCAGCGGCGCGGCGCCGCTGAGATTCGCCCACGCGAGTGCGCCGCCGAGCAGCGAGCCAAGCGCGATGCTGATGAAGCCCACGAGAAGGGTTACATCGAGATATGTTAGGAGCTGCGGCAGAACCTGCCCGATCATCCCTATGTCAAATGCCCGTGTTTCCACCCCGTGTGCCTCCTTTCATCAGTTCAAATACGCCGTCAGGCTCTCCCCGAAATACTTCTGCTCGAGCTCTGCAATCTTGCCCTCGGCACGCAGCTCCTCGATTGCCTTGTCATACTCGTCTGCAAAGGCCTGTTCTTTCTTGTTGAAAATCGGATAGGTCGGAATCCCCTTGTAGCGGATGTACGTCAGCTTGTCGCTGAACGCATGGTAGGGCGCGTCCTCCTTCTCGATGTTGTTCTTGTAGCTCAACTCGACCTCGAGATACCCGTCATAGCGTCCCTCCATGACCCAGCTGTACGCGTCCGCATTCTGGAACGACTCGGACGAGGTCAGCTTGATTTCATTCCCAGGGTTCTCCTTGTTGTAGCTGTCGATGACCATGTAGCGCGCGTCCTGCGGTGCGATGGGGACGAGCTTGCCGCTGAACTTCGCAAAGGATGGGAGATCCACAATCTCGTTCGCCGTATCCTTGCGGATGGCGAGGCCGATCACGCTCGCGCCGATGTTGTTCTGAGGGAAGACATACTTCTTCTTGCGCGCCTCGGTGATCCAGACGCCCTTCGTGCCGACCGTGTACTTGCCCGACTCGACGCCAATGAGGAGATCATCGTCCGAGGTCGGCACAAATTTGAATTCGTACTGCGGCAGCTTCTTCGCTACCTCCTTCATCACGGCGACCTCGAAGCCGTCCGATTCGCCCTGCTCGTTCACATAGTCATAGGGCACATAGTAGTTCGTATGTGCGACCGTGATCGTCTTCTTGCCGTCTGCGGACTTTGCGCCGTCCGCGCTGTCCTTGCCGCAGCCCGCGAGTCCTGCGGCGAGTGCCGCTGCGAGGAGTCCCGTGAGTGCCGCCTTGCTGATTTTCTTGAAGTTCATTGGAGTTCTCTCCTTTATCGCGCGCCTGCTGCGCCGCGTACCCATGCAAAACGATTCCAATCAATGTCACGCGGCACGGTGCAGTCCGCACCGAGGATGACGCCCGTACGTCCCGCCGCCGCGAGGATGCGCTGCGTCTCTGCCTCGACCTCTGCGCGCGTGCCGCTGTAAAGGACATCCGTCGCAAGGTTGCCAAAGCCGCCGAGAAGTGCGTGTGCGGGGAAAACTTTACGTCCCTCTTCGAGCGGCACGCCCTCAACCACCGCTGCCCAGTTGATCGTCTTCGCATCGTAGTCACGATACCACTCGAGCTCGTTGCGATGTCCCGCATAGCCGCAGATGTGGAGGATGTTGTAGTCGTTTGCCGCGTTCGCCGCACGCAGAATCTCCTGTTCCCCGGGGGCGAACACCGCGCGGTAGACGCTGCGGTCGTCGCCGAATCCCGTGTGATTTTGCAGGCTGAGGTAGATGCCCGTCACGCCCGCCTCCTCGATGATGCGGCGCGCGAGTTTCGCGATGTCGGCGGAGATGACGGCGAACGCCGCCTTTACCGCTTCCTTGTCCTCACGCACGAGATTCGTGAGGAACGTCTCACTCTCGTCGATCGTGCCCGGCTGCATGAATTTCACCGTCGTCGCCGCGGAGAAGATATTGTAGAACGTCGCGATCTCATTGCCGTAGCGGCGTGTGATCTCCTGCGCATACGCAATCTGCCGCGTGAAGAAGGGGTGATCGTCGGGCAGCGGCTGCCCCTTCGCCAGCTCCGCCGCCGTACGCGCCTGCTGCACGACGGGATTCGGATAGGAGAAGAACCCGTCCGTCATGATCTTTACAAAGTCCGGCTGCGACTCCTCGATGTAGCGCAGCTCCCCGTCCAAGACCTTTTTCTCGAGCGACGGATCATCGTACGCGTTCGCGTGAATCTCGTCGTCGAGGAAGTGGAACCAAAATCCCGCCGGAACGCGTTCGACTTCCTTGCGATCCATCGCGCTCAGCACAAGTTCTTTCTTCGATACCGCCATGATATGCTCCCTTCCCGGCAAGTCTGCCGGATTCTTAAATTCATTGTTCGCAGATATGTTTTAACTTTATCGTGGAGCAATCATACAACGCTTTAGCATAGTTGTCAAGTATGTTTTTATGGATTTTTTGATTGACAGATGCCTTTCCCCGCGTTTATAATGAAATACATAACAATGCTGAACTGCAAAATGATGAGGGAGGAAATAAACATGAAGGATTTTTCAGCCGAGGTGCATGGCTGTCACAGATACGATGCAACGGGGGCAATCACGGAGCCGATCTATCTCTCCGCGACGTTCCGCCATCCCGCATTTCGCCAGAGCACGGGCTACGACTACGGGCGCATGGCGAACCCGACGCGCAGTGTGCTCGAGCAGACCGTCGCGCTCCTCGAGGGCGGCGAACGCGCGTGGGCGCTGTCCTCAGGCATGGCGGCGATCAACCTCGTCTTTTCCCTCTGCACGGCGGGCGACCATGTGCTCCTCTCCGAGGACATCTACGGCGGTACGGTGCGCCTGACGAACGAAATCTACGCGAAATACGGCATTGACTTCGAATATATCGACACGCGCGACGCGGCGCTCGTGCGCACGAAGATGCGCCCCGCGACGAAGCTGGTCTTCATCGAGA
>ERZ772957.536-NODE-536-length-30067-cov-10.253465_pt1 | contig 30067 bp, 45 predicted proteins | sample MGYA00580682_ERZ772957 | MGnify/ENA primary metagenome ERZ772957 (study PRJEB29015, sample SAMEA2737921) | human oral metagenome | biome: human oral; feature: human-associated habitat; material: dental | place: China | collected 2025 ...
TTCGATACGGACTGCAAGGCGATTCTTATACGTCTCGTTGTCCTGTACAATATTTTGATTGTACCACACCAACATCTTTTTGATACTAGGAAAGCTATCACGGGCCGCATCACGCTTTACAGGGTCTGCCATATCAGCAAGATTGACGTGCTCTGCGATTTCAGCAGATACCTTGTCGCGTACCATTTCCATGATACCGTTGTTTAGATACTTCTGGAAAACCGCATCACTTATCCTGTTCTCATTATCGCTGTCTGCCATGTCGTTGTCAAGCGAATCTTTCTGATGATAGATATTTGCATCATCAGGAGAAAACGCGCCGTTATTATCCGTCGCGGATTTGATCTGATTCGGCTCGAACGCAATAAACTCCTCATCCGAATTATTGACTCCATCAAATCCAGCCGTAATCAAATCCTCTCGTGCCTTGACTCCTGCGCCGTTCTTCCCCTTATGACGATTCAGAGCCTTGTAGCACTGCCTCTCATTAGCAGGCTTACGGATGTTAAGGAAGAACGCACGAACATTCGCTCCATACCCCTTTGAATCAAGTTCCCACGGGGAAAAGAACATCCCTTGAATGTCCATGTTTGCGCGCCCTTTGGTCTTGTCAAAAACATTAAAGTCTGCATCGCTTCCATGATACACAACAAGCGGCTCACCATTCTCATCAATGACCTTCGACGCATTTGTGGGATCATTCTCCCAATCCCCGAACCACGCCTTGAACGCAGGCGTACGGACGGTGAGCCACTGATCCTCTGTAAGATTCGTCTCTTCGCCGTTCGGGGCTTTCATCCACTGCGCCGTTCCTTCGTACTGCTTGCGCACAGCGTCTTTCTGTTCAGAAGGTACATTGGTCGATTGTGCGTACACACTCCCAGCCACTACATCCATCTGCATCATACGTTCCTTGATATTCTCAAGCGTATGGATATAGCCGTTCAGTTCGTCCAGCTGCGCCCTTGCCTCCTGCATCGCGTCGACATCTTCCTGCGAGGATGGCATCCACCCTTCCACCTGCGGGGCAGAGGAATCGCCGACGGTGAGCAGATAGGCAAGATCGATGAGTTCGTCCTTGCGCGGCGGCCGTCCGTGTTCTTTGTAAAAGTCCCGATACCATTGCTCATTATTGGACACACGGATGCCGCGCGCGTCGTCGTCAATCGGGACGATGTCAACGCCGTTGCCCATGCCACGTCCGAGCGCATCCAAAGCAGGACGAAGAAGGGCATCGCGCTCTGCGACAAATTCTTTATAGAGTTTGCGCCATCCCTTCGCAGGACTTACGGCATCCTGCAAGGTCGCCGCGACCGCCATCTCGCGTTCATCCTCCTCGGGGAAATGCGCGTCAATGAAGGCTTTGACGATCTCCGCCTTTTTCTTTGCCGTCTCTTTCTGCACACTATCCACACGCGCATCCACGCTGAGATGTTCACGTATATAATCTGCGGCGGTATACGGTTCTCCCGTCACTTCACTATAAATTGCCGCCATACGGTCTGCATAACGTGCCGCAAGGAGTGCAGATGCACGCGCGGCCGTACGGGCTTTCTTGCTCTTTGCCTTGCCGAGCTGACCTGCAAGCTCATGATAGATGCCTCTTGCCTCAGGTGACAGTTCCGCCGTTGCGACAACATCCCCGGGTTGGAGGCTTTTTATTGTACCTGCGACGGCTTCGAGTGCTTCTTTCTGTGCGTTGATCTTGTCGATCTCGGGCTGGATATGGGCAAGATGCTCCGCCGATTCCGCACTGCCGTCATTCTGTAGCGTCCCCATCACTTCTGCGAGATCGGCATCCAGACGATTCATGCGCCGACGGATTTCTGCACCGGGGTGATCTACGTCCGCAAGAAGAATATCCCGTGCAAGGGCGCGGTGCTCATGCTCTGCAAACGCGCTTTCAACATAGCGGTCAACCGAATCACCGACTTCCACCTCTGTCTTTTCGCGAAATGCGCCCAGAATCTCCTTGACGATCTTCGCCTCGTGCTGCACCTGCTTATCCGTATAGAGATCAGAGGACTTCGTGATATTCTGAAAGAGTGCCTTGCGTTTGCCTTCGTCCAGATTCGTGGTCATCTGTTGGAGCGTCGATGTCTTGACGGGTAGCATCCCCGTCCCGTCCGCGCACGCCTGCAGCTCCTCCGCACTGATATTATTTGCGGCGGCGATCTCCTGCACAAGCTCCGCGCCGCTCTCCTCCTGATTGAGTGAGACGATATCCACCGAGGTGGTCTCCATGCCATAGCGGCGGTTCTGAGCGTCCAGCATCTCATTCACGAGATCGGGGGCTTTGCCTTGGAGTTCCTGCACGTTCTTCAGGTTATCCCCGACTGCCTCAACCGTGTTTATGAGATTCTGATTTTCATTGACGCTCCGATAGAGGCGGTCTTTGATCAGATTCTCCATATGAGCGCGTGCCCCGAGCATTGTATTCGTATGTGCGCCAACATGACCGCCGAAACCGATGAGACCGAAGCCCATGATCGATGGAGCGGCTTCAATTGCCGCTGCAGTGGATTTTTGGAGGATTTTACTGACGGAGGAAATCTCTGCGTCGTCGCCCTTGAGTGTCATCTGCGCCATGTTCTCGATGACCATATCCGAGACCTGCTGGGCAAACTCCTCCCGCAGCTCCGTATTAAACGTAATTGCGCCCGCTTTTGCCGCGCCAAGAATCCGCTCTTTGATGAGCGCACGCGCCGCCTCGTTTGCAGTTGCCCCTTCTGCGGCCAGTGCCAAATCTTTTGCTCCTGCACCTGCATAGAGGTCGTGCAGGCTCTTTGCCTCACCCCGCCCAAAAATCGTGCGGGCGATCTTCTCTAGGGCAATCTGTTCAATCACGCCCTCGGCAAGCCCCTGTGTCGCCGACAGTGCCGCCGCCTGTGTCGGCGTATACATCGCGCGTCCCTTCGCGTCAAGCTTATTTAGATTCTCCTCATATTGACTGCCGCCGATCTCAAGCCCCATAACGGCAATAGCGGCAGCTCTTCCGACATTTGCTGCCATACCAGGGTTCTTTGTCACGGCAAGAGTGATGCCTCCTGCAATAGCTCCAACCCCCTGTGTAGATGCAATCATCGGGATATTCTCTGCAGCACCGCCGATCATCGCACCGACCGCCTGACCAACACCGCTGTAGGAGTATACGGGCAGCTCTTCTTTCTGCTTGTCGAGATACGCAACCCATTCGCGTTCCGCATCGGTGAGCTTGCGGCGGTCAATCATTGCATTTGCATAGGTGAGCTGTTTGCGAAGGTTATACCAACCGCGCTCCGCGCCCGCTGCAACACTTCCAGCAAACCGCATAAATTCGTTGCTGTACGCATCATTGACTGTTTGCAAGCCCTCGGCATTGTGAAGCATCATGACGGCCTCGTTCGTGCCGTGCTTTTCGACAATCTCTTTGAGATAAGGCATCGCTTCATAGACACGCCGCATATTGAGGTCGCCGTTCGCGTCGAGCATACCGGGCACCTTCTTGAGTTTTTCCGTGCGCTGGACAATCTTCATGACCTTTTCCCACACCTCGGGGTCATTGGCAATCGTCTCCGCTCGAATTCCCGTGAGGTCGTGCGCTTTCTTGATCTGCTCACGCTTCTCGTCGTCGCCGTAGAAGAAGTCCGCATAGAGTTTGGACGCTTGAAAGTCCTCGGGCATAGCCTCTTTGAGCCAGTCCTTCACACTGACGGATTCGGAAACGGGCGGATCAATAACATCCCTGTAAGAATCTTCAAATTTGACAGGGTTCGTACTGCCCTCATAGAAACTATCCCGCAGTTTGGTATAAATAGAATCTGCAACGCTTGAGAGCGACCATTCCTCCGGCGGCTCATAGGACTTTGTCATCATCAAGTCCATCACGTCGCTGCTCATGATCGGATTGCCCGCGTCATCACGCCTGCCCGTGTCATAGGTCGTGTAGGCACTTGTCGGGGCATAGTTCGGGATATCGTTCAGCTCGTCGCTGGCATTTTCATTGAGAGGCTTAATTTTCAGACCAACATCTCCTGTTGCAATGTTACGCCTCCAACGATTTTCGATTGCTTCTCTTTCCTGTGCGTCCATAATTACCTCCGTTATTACCGTACCCCTACAATTTCTTTGCCGGTCTTGCCATCCCGTATTCCATTTACAAGCTCGTCCGCCTTAATTCGATACGCGCCGCGTCCGTGAATCAATGTGACAATGTAATCACCATTGTCTGCTTCTACAACGCTTGCAATGCCACGATCATAAAGCTGTGCTTCGTTGGTATCAATCTTGTTCCCGCCAAAACCGAAGAATCCGCCGCTCCCCGAAATTGTCATCGGTATAATCTCGTCGGCCATCTTGTCAATCATCCACTGCTGCGGCGGCTTTTCTCCGTCATGCTCTTTTTGATACTCACGCATGAGATAGGCGGTTGATCCCTGTGCCGCAGCAAAGTTTGCATTAAACATTCCTGTTTCAGTGCCGCCGAGCCGCGCCTTGACTGCCTGTTTAATACTTGCCCAGTCATACCCGAACACACCTTCCCCATTTTTATAGTCATCGATTATCTTGCGTGCTTCTTCTCTGGTCTTTGCATCCAGATGTGGGTTGGCAAGAACCGCGTCATAGGCTTTATTAACAGTTAGTTTACCTGTTTGTAGTTCATTCATAAGGTTGAACTTGAACTCCGGCCCCGATATTTTAAGCGCGGCCGCTTCTGCTGCTGCGCGTCGATTCGCCTCCGCTTCTGCCCGTGCTTGATCTGCCAGTCCCGCTTTCATGGCACTGTTCAAGAGTTTTACAGAGATGCGTGGGTTATCCCCCGCAATGCTTGTGACGACTGCCTGATATTCCGCAATCGAATGATACTGTCCGTCGTTTTGGAGCTGCATAAGTGCCCTCTGTCCCTGTTCAAACAGGCGATCGTCCTCACGATTACGCACCGCAAGCTGTTGCTCCTTTGCCGCCCAAATCTTATTAACGCCCTCCTCGATCTCCATCTCTGTCGGCGGCGTCTCCATCACGCCGCGCCCGAATCCGACAACTTCATAGGTATTCAAATCAATCTCGGCGACACCGTGATTGCCCGCCTGCCTTACCTTTCCCGTTTTACCGTTATAGATACCAACGTGAGCAATGCCGTATTGCCCTTCCTCGCCGCCCGTCCCCGTCCAGAACACTAGGTCACCAGAACGTAATTGACTCGGGTCGCTGAACGCTCTCCCCATTTCCTTTAATTCAACATATTGGTCGTCCGCACAACGGCTGGAAAGGTACAGTCCATAGAGCGCAGCAGCTTGCAGAACCCACGATCCACAATCGTATTTCCCATTCGCTCCATTGAGGGGTGCACCGAGCTGATATTCAGCACCTTCTGTATTTTTATAAAAGGCATCGAAAGCATCCAAACTCGGCGCATTTCCATGATGATTCTTGATATACCACTCCCGATACTGCTCCCGCGTCGCCTCAAGCCCGAGTTCCCCGATGGCCGCCTGTGCCTCATCAAACTCCATCTCCTGCTGTGCGTGTTTACGTACCGCACCGAGCGCAGCCGTCCGCTGATTGGGCTCTAAATACTTCCCGTACTTGTTGCAGATTTCATCCATGCGCTTAAAGTCCGCTGTCTGCATCGCAAGGGACATCGCTTGTCCGACTGCCTGTCTGCGGAATACCTCTTGTTGTTCTTTTACCTTCTCTTGCCCATAGCCGCCCCATCTTCCTTCAATCAGCGCATCCGAGCGGTTAAACGCCATATCGATAGCCGCATCATTGCCGCCGTATTCAAGCACGTTGTCAAGGCAAACATCCACAGCATTCTTGTACTGCGTGTTCTTGTACACCTCAAGCTGCTCCTGTTGATACCGCATGACATTCGTGCGACGCGTCACGTTGTCGCGTTCGGTAAACTCACTGAATGCCCGTGCCCCCGCACCATAGCGCAGAACGCCCTTATACTTGGCAAATACGGCATCCATCGTCTTTTTTTGGAGCTTGTCATAGTCCTCGGTGATGTTCAGCGCACCTTCTTCTTTTTTCTGCATGAGCTCAAACGTGCCCTCACTCATGAGCTTGTTATACATATTGTTCGCTGCGAGTGCCTGTGTCTGCTCCACCTGATCTTTCAGAGCCACTGCCCCCTTGGCAATGACAACACCCGTCTCCCCCTGCGCCTGTGCCAGTGCCTGTGCGCCGGGGTTGCTGTACTGTACGCGTGCGATCTGCGCTGCGGGTGCGCCGATCCCCTCTTTGTTCTGAAACGGTGAAAAATCCATAAAGCAGACCTCCTCTTATTTCAACTCAAAAAACGAACTCTGACGCGGCATACCATACCCACGTGCCGTGTAGCTCCCTATGTGACGGCCGAAGCTCGTTCCCTTGCCGCCCCATCCGTGGAATCCCGTGCTCCAATCCATATCGCCGAACGGCTTGCCTTGCAATGTGGTTTGTGTCCCTGCTGTCTCGGCGGTCTTTTGTGATGCAAAACTCTTTCCCGTATAGAGATTGGTTGCAAGCGAGAACGCACCCGTGAGCATACTGTTCATCATGGCACGCCGCCCCGCCGCACGATAGTCACTCGCATTCGCCCGATGAAACGCGGATTGATTCTGAAAGTCCGTCGCCTGTTGGAACATATCGTCAACACGCTGCCGCCCGTTATAGAGGTTCATGCCCGTTTGCTCATTGATTGCATAGCCCGTATCTGCAAGAGCCGCCGCCGCGCTGCCCGAGGCGGTGATGCCGCTCGCCCCGATGGCCGCACGCTGCTGTCCCATCCGCAGGAGTGCACGCCGCCGCTCGTTTTCGGCATTGATCTTGTTGTTTTCCGACTGCCTCTCTGCCGTCTCCTGCGCCTTGTCCGCATTCATCTGTGCGATCTGTGCATTCTGCTCCGCCTGACGTGCCGCCGCCTGTGCCTGTGCCTGCTGCGCCCGCCCCTGCATCCACGAGGCAAAGAGCGTTCCCACTACCATTGCCGCTACACCCATAGCTGCTCACTCCAATTCTTTGAAAAACTCAAACAGATGATAGGGAAGCCCATACAATCCCATCGGCTGTGGCTCATGAACGACCGCCCCGAGCCATTTGAGCCACGCAATCGTCGCGTCATTGCCCTGGTCGACGTAGTTATAGAGGTACTCCCAGTCATGCAAAAACGCGCGGATTCCTTCGCGCGTTTTCTTTCCCGTATAGATTTTATGCTTTGCTGTCTCCGCTGTCGCAAGCATCCAGATAATACCGTGCCGCAGGAACGGATTTGTCTCGATAACACCAAAAGCCGAAATGATAACATCGTCGCAGTAACAGGCATAGGCCGCTTTGCTGTTACGCCAACAACGCATCACCTCCGCTTCGACGTTCGGCCCCGTCATGCCGACGAGCTCGCGGCGATCCTCTCCGCGCAGATGTGCGGCAAGATAGGAGAGATCATCATCGGTTGGGGTGTGGTAGGTAAATTCAGCCACCTGCTTCCACCTCCGGCACAATGGATAGGATCGTCAGTGGGAGCGGATCCGTCTGCTTGATCGTGAGATAGACGGTATCCTCGTAACTTGCACTCGGAATGACGACGTGACGTTTGCCGCTGCAGAGCTCAATCGGATTGTCATAGTTTTCCGTCGAACGCCACTTGATCTCATCCAGCCGCTTTTCATTCACACCGTAGAAGCCCCCGCGTGTGTCACGAAAGAGGATCGTCATACGTGATACGCGCTTCTTGCGTCCCATATACGAGCCATCCTGCACACTGAACTCAATCGGCATGGTCTGAACAACACTATCAAACGGCAGTCCGACAATGATTTTACGGAATGCTTTCGGCAAGCGCAGCACCCCGCTCGCATCGATACGCAGCCCCGGCAGAACATGCCCATCGACAAGTGCAGAAACCTCTTTGCCGGCGAGCCATGTAAGCCCCTTGACCTCCATCTTCGGATTCCCGTCATAGCGGAATCCCGCATCGACATAAAACTGATCCTCGGGCGCGGTATTGCGTATCTGAGAAGACATCTGCTCGACATAATACGTACCGTCCCGCTCTACAATCGCCCAAAGTTCTTCTTCACGCTCGCCCGAGATCGTGCATACGTCCGTGAACTTTCCCGCCGTCGTGTGCTTATGCCACGCGTAAACGTCCTGTTCCTTGATGTAAGTCATGCCAAGCAGTATGCCATCCTCCCGCACGCACCAGACAATCGTGTTCGGTGTCTGCTGATAGGCAAGTGCAACAATCGTATGTCCCTCGAAAAGATGTGCGGCAAGGAGTGATACATCGTCACCCGTATATTTATCCACGTCATAGCTATAGGTGAGGTCACGAATCACGCTGCCTTGATGCTGCACATAGACGATGCGTCCGCCGATAACAACAGGCGTTAGATTGTTGATGCCGCGATACTCCTGCGGCTCTGCCTTCTGATTCGTTGGGGTGAATGCCTCGTTGCCGCCGCCAACCTTATACTCGCCACCGGAGGTGAGCATGAGCATTTCGCCGAACGAAATGATGGCGCGAATGCCGTTCATCTGACCGCCCGAGAGCGTGCCCGTGACTGCATCGCTGTCCTGCTGCGGGGTATTGACCCAGAAATTGTAATAGTCTCCCGACTGCGAAGCCCAGTAGGTCTGTGGTTTTGACCTGCTTCCCGCAAAGACAAGGCGGTCTTCAAAGAAGCTCACCGCTTGCGGGTATCCCTTCTTTGCACTCCACGCCGAGAGGGAAAAGTCATTTGTCGCCTCCGTATCCGCAAGCGCACGCATGATCGTTGCTGTTGCGCTTGTTTTCGATGAAACGCCCGTGATACGTGCAACACCGTAGTAATCCTGCGCGAATGTCTGAATGGTTACATAGCCACGCTGCCGCTCGTTCTCATTTGCCCATACAGAGGTGTCAAATTCGTTGCTGCGCACACGATATTCGGCAATATCATCGCCCTTGTTCGTATAGTTCAGCGTATAGTTCTGCGTGCGATTCGCGTGTTGTTCTTGGAGTGCGATCCACTTGCCCGTCGACTTGTCATGCTTTTCCACAATAAAACTGCCATTCCAGAATCCGAAGGACTCCACATAGATCGTTCCGCCCGGCACGCAGCGCACGACAAGCGGTGCCGCTTTGGGATTGCCTGATTGGAGTTGTCCGCTCATCGTGTGCCCGAGACGGAGGAGACTGCCCACCATATCCGCCGTAAAGTAATTGCCACTCGCCATAAGCGTTGCCGTCCCCACCGTTGCGGAAGCACTGATTCTAAGCCCCTCCTGCGTGTTGGCATCCTCAAACGGCCCGCCCGTGAGATCCATGCGCTCGAGCTTCCAATCCGTTACCCCATAGCGCGTGAGTGTCATCGGCGGATGATTGACGTGTACGAGAAAGAGCACGTCCGCCGACTGCGTATACTTGATATCGGGCAGGTCATCCTCAGCGTATTCGGTTGGAATCGTCAGCGGCTTTCCGTTCTGCACGACAATTCCGCCCCGCGTAAAAACCCGCACGTATCCTGCCGTGAACTCAAGCACATAACTCTGCTCCGTCGAATACTGAAACGGAATCAGACGTGCTCTCTTACCCTCCTGTGTCTTTGCCACATGACGAAAGCCAGGGCGGCGTGTCGCGCCGCCATAGCGCAGAACGATCATGTTTTTCAAGGTCGACGCGCCTACGTCATATTTCTGTAAATCCGTGCGTCCGTAGAGCGCAGGGGTAAGCTCCCCACCTGCAAAACTCGGCTTCAAGGGATACATTTGACCGCCTGCCATCAGATGTCACCTCCGAAACGCGCCGCAATGAGCGAATATGGTTCTTTCTCCTCCGCGTTCTGCTCATCCTCATTATTCGCCACAGCATCCAAAAATAGCGTAGTATACTGCTCCTCGCAGTAACCGGGCATCTGTGCATTGCCCGTGAGCCGGAACGCAATCGCCCCCGCAAGTTTCCAACTGAGCGCCTCGATAAATTGCTCATCAAAAAGCCCCGTGTCCTCGATGTCCGCCGTATACTCCGCCGAGACGTTCGACACGTTCGTATAGATGACGCGTCCCGCCGTGTCGCTGACAATCTGATACCCCGTATACGCAGGGATGTTGTCGAAACGGGCATTATAGAGCTTACGCAGAGCAAGGCATGACGAGGGGTAGCGATAGGCGTAGGAAAAGCCCTGTGGCTTCTCTGTGAGCTCTGCAAGCTGCACACGGCGTGTCGCCCACGTCCACGGATATTTGCGCAGCACAACGCGACGGCAGTGGTCATAGAACTGACTGCACGCACGCGCAGGTTCGCTTGCCTCTGTGAGCACCTCGATATTCTCAATGCCAATGCGCGAAAGTGCCATATTACAGACATCAACCTTATCCATTGGGTTCACCTCCCAAAAGAGAACGGGGCTGACGCATGACAAGACACATCAGCCCCACTCCTTATTTCCTCCGCCCTCTCTTTCCCGTCGTCGGTACATCTGTTACGGGTATTTCCTCCTTATGCGGCGTATTCGGTGTAGGCAGTGTTTCATCCACAGGAGAGGTATTCATTGCCTTGTACTCCTCATACGTCATATGAGACGCACCCTGCACAGGCTGCGCAGTCTCTTCCAGTGCATCAAAATACGGAGGTGTTTCCACCTCCGCAGGAAGATCAACGACCTCGCCCTTCTCGTACAATCGGTTACGGAACTGGCAGGTCGTATTGACACGGTACCGCATCAGAGATTCACCGCCGTTCCCGTGCTCATGTACGCGGTGAGCTTACCGCCTGTCGGGTTCGTTCCCGCAATCACGAGACGTACATAGCGGTTGCCCGCACGAATCGGCGCGTAGAACTGTGCAAGCGTCGCCGCCTTCTTCGTCTGGTTGACCGAAGACGGAACGGTCACACTCATCTCTGTCACGGGCGCGGCAAATGCCTCTGTCGCCGAGGACTGCACCGTGATCGTCTCCACCTTGCCCGAGGTGACCGGCGCGGTCAGCTTCACGTCGATGAAGAGCGGATGCACGAACGCACCGCCGAGTCCGATGTCAAGCACGCCGCTCGTGACCGATGCCGCCGTTGCAACGTCATTGCAAAAAATCAGTTCGTTGTCGATATAAGCCATAATTCTTGTTCCTTTCCTTAGACAATCTTACTTTCCGTGCCGAGAATCGCATCGCAGCGCAGGATCGGAACGCCCCAGAAGTGCGTGATCTTCTTGCCGCCGAACTCATCAATGGAGAGACGCACGTTCGTCTTCTTCGAGGCAAGAATGTCAAGGTACGTCTGCACCTCACGGTTGCCAAAGAACGCCATCGTGCATTTGTCGGGGTTGTCGATCTGGTTGTAGGCACGGATGAGGTTGTCGACAAGTGCATCCGCAGCTGCACCCGCAAACTGCGTCGTGTCGATGTTGGCAACGCGCACAACATAGCGCGGGTCACGTACACAAAGCCCCATATCCCAGTTGTACTGCGACTGATAGCCCCAATACTTGCCGCCGTCCTTGTCGACCATCTGAACGCGCCCGTTATCGCGGTACTTAAAGCCCGCACTCGTCCCCTCGGGGAAAATGCCATAGACGGTATCCTGCCCGTAGCCGACGAGCCAGAGAGAAGTGAGTGCATTCCCCGTACCGCCCGCGTCAATGATCTGGTCTGCCCAGATTTTATCCTGTGCCGTCTTGCTGTAGTAGTACGCAGAGAGCCCCGTAAAGCCCGCAGGGTTGACCTTTTCGTCGCCATAGAAGAAGGTCGTCGCCATCTTCTGATTCATCGCCTCTTGATAGGCAACATTCTCCGAGAGCCGCCACGCGTTGCTGTTGCCGTTAATCTGCATCAGCTTCTCGTCGATCTCCGCAAGTGCCTCCATGCCGCCGCAAGTGAAGGACTCCGTCTTGCTCTTCGACTTGCCGGGCTTCGTCCCCTTGTTGATGATACGCCATGCCACGTCCGGCAGTTCCGCACGGATAAGCGCCGTCTCCATTGTCTTCTCGTTGCACTGCTTGAACGGCATCACGTCAAGAATACGGTTCGTCTTGCTCTGCAGCTCGATAATCTTCTGCTGCGCGAGCTGCCCCTGCGCACCGAAACGCGCTGCCCAATCCTGCAAAGTTACGCAATCACTCATGTTTTATTCCTCCAATTCTTAATACTTGCTGTTCGCAAAAAGAAGATCCGCCGCCGTTGGCTGTGTCGCCGCCTTCCCGTCGGGCGCATTGTCCTCCTTCATGAGGTGACCAATGCGCTGCAAGAATGCCTGTACCGCCGGATGATATGCCGCCCCCGACTCGATCAATGCGTTCATGGCATCACTGCCACCGAACGTGTCCACGGCAATCTTCGCCGCCGCAAGGTTCTCAGGAGTGTTCAGCCCCTTCTTGGCACACTCGCTCATCCACGCATTCTTGATCTCCTCCGCCTGCCGCTGCTGCTCCATCACAATGTCCGCGTGCATCTTGAGCAAACTGTTCGCCTGTTCCTGCGACATCTTTGCTTCCTTTGCGACGGCGGTGAATGCCGCCTTCTGCTCATCCGAGACGGTGAGCCCCTCAGGAAGGTTGAACTCGTAGGTCTCCGGCACAGGCGGCGGCTGAAAGCCGAACGGGTTGTCCTGCACGGGCGGTGTTGCAGGAGGTGCGTCCTGCTGCACGTCGGGCGGGTTGCCCTGCGGTGCTGCGGGCGGTGTTCCCTCTCCTCCCTGCGGGTTAGTATTCGTCGTCTCGTCCATCTTCCGATTCCTCCATTCTTCTCTTCTGCTCGCGGCGCATCTTGTACTCAAGCGCAAGCCCGTCCTCAGATTCGCTTACCGATTCAATGCGGCGAATGTGCCGTAAAATCTCCTCTCCAACGAAGCGGCGACCGCTCGCAAACGCGTCTTCATGCACGTTGCCGCTCGTGTAGTGCTGATCGACACCGCAGAGGGCAAGCACCTCCGATACAAAACGGCGACCGTCGTATTGCCGCATCACGTGTTCCAGTGCAGCGAAATCCATACATCAACCACCTCCCAAAATATTTCCAATCGTATTCTCGTTGATCGGCGTTTCCGAGAGGAGCCGCGCCGCCTCCACACTATCTTTGAGGGGCTTTGCCATCGCTGCCGCCTGCTGCATCTGCTGTTCCTGCTGCATCTGCTGTGCACGCTGCTCGCGCATCTTCTGTACCTCTTGCTCATCGCGCATGATCGTTTCGGGCGTGCCGGACATCTGTGCATGCGCACGGATTGCCGCGTCAAGGTCAAGATTATCCATAACATCGGGCGATGCACCCATAAGGTTTCCTGCAATCGCAAGCGTTTTCTCCATCGCATTTGTCCCGACAGCCTTCTGTGCCTGTGCAAGAAGTGAGATAAATTCTGCCTTGATACTCTCCTCCTGTCCCCTCAGTTCTTCGGGCAGCGGCGGCAAAAGACCGTTGCGATAACAAATTTCAAACGCACGCCGTGTGAGCGGTGCAAGCACCTCGTTGTGCATCTGCTCCAATACAGGAGAGAGCATGAGCAGCTTCTCCTCGTGTCGCTCCGCAACCTCACGCGCCGTCATCTGCGGGTTGTCCTGCTGTGCAAGCATCACAAAGAGATCGTTGTAAAATGCCGCGCCGATCTGCTGCTGCTTGTACTGGATTGTCTGCATGACCTCGCCGCGATCCCCCGTCGCCTCATAGAGCGGGCGAATCCCGTTGATGAGGTTGTCGGGGACGAGCGTTTCTTTGCCTGGAAGACGGTTGACCTTCCCCACAGAGGACGGGACAATCAGCGCAGGGTCAGAGCGATGCTCAAGCAGACGACAGTTGATCTTCTCGATCTTCTGCAGCTGCATACAGTTCCCGAGTGCGTTATGCCCGGGACCGACACCGTAAATCCCATTGGCAACCACCGTCCAACGCGGCATCAGAAACGGGACTTCGTGATAGCCGCTGACCTTCAAAAACACGTCGGTCTGCGTATCCTCGAAATAGTAGGATTTGTATTTGAAGTTCAAAAGCGCATTGGAATCGGGGCGATAGTCGGCATTCTTCTCAATGAGCATTGTCACAGGAAAATAGTCTTTGAGATTCTTTGCACGGTACGCATGACGCACCGCATCACTCACAACATCCTCGCCGAACTCATCCACCATCTGCCACGCGTTGAGTTTGAACCTGCGTGCGAACTGCACAACGCGCCCGCGTGCATCCACATTACCCGCATACTCTCCGCAAGTATAGGGACGCGCCCACACACCCGTATTGAAATCCTCAAGAAGGAGTGCCGCCGCCGTGCCGAACTGCGTAAGCTCCGCCTCGATGTTGAGCAGCATGTTGTAGATGTTGCTCTTGGCATAAATCCCCATGAGTACATCTTGACACTCCTCAAGCCAGAGTTTGACTGTATGATACTCCGCAAGCTCCTTGTCCTGAAGCCCGAGCGCAAACCACGGACGTGACGGCGATGTCAGCCCCGAATGCAGCCCTGCCGCACATTTGCCGCTCGCCTCCATCGGGTACGGGTCAAGCAGACAGTAATCGCGCCGTCTGCCGTCCTGCATCTTGTCCTCGTCGAACCGTCCCCGCATCGGATTGATGTATCTGCTGAGCTGTTTCCATGTCCCCTCGAACTGTGTGCGCTCCGTCATCATCTGTTGGACGATGTTTTTCTTACGGCGAACGATGTCCGCATCGCGCAGCATCTCCTGTATTGCTTTCGGCATCTGTGCCATAGCAATCACTCACCCAACAGAGCCTTTTTGATGCTCCCCATCATATCCGACATGCCGCCGAGCGTCCCACCCGTCTTATCCGTCGACGCACGCCCTTTTGCCTTGGCGAGCTTGTCATGGATGGACTGCCGCTCACCCGCCGTTGCACTGTCAATTGTCGCCGCAGCCGTAGACCCCGGCGCACTGATTTTCGTCGGCGGCGCACTCCCGCCGCCACCGCCGCCCCCGCCGAATCGCTGCAAATCAAACTGCATATTCATTCCTCCTGTCAGAAGGTCACATATCCGCAAACGGATCATATTCTGCTCCTGCGGCATCGTCTCCCATGCCACCCGCAGACGGATTTATATAAACCGGCCGGGCGAACGTCAGGACAAACCCATCGGCAAGATCAGGGCTTTTCCCTGTCCGTTCCTTTAGTTTGTCCTTCGGCTCTAAGAGAATGCGCCCGCTCGGATTGAACTTGTACTCGATTGTCGAAAGCTCCGTCTTGAGCTGTGCATTTTGCGGGATTGCACCGCCTGCCTCAAGCCATGCGCGACACTTAAAATACATCTCCGCACGGATATTGGCATAACGCGCTGCGTCCATCGCCATCTCGCCGAAGTTGACCTCAGACACCTGATAGCGCAGCTGCCGCAGACGGTCAATCACGCCCGCCCCCATTGCCCCTGCATCAATGAAGGTCGCGTGCGGATGATGTTGGTTGATACAGTCAATCACACGGCTTGCAACCTCCATTGTGGAGAGCCCTTGAAACGTGCGCACATCTTTGAGCCACAGCCCTTGACGGATGCACAGCACAGTACGGTCATCGCCGAACCGTGCCACATCCACACCGAGGATCACAGGCTGCCCCTGTACATCCTCGTCTTTCAGCAGTCTCCCCGCCGCCTCCGTGACAAGGTCAATCGGGATGACCACATCAGAGGCAGAGGCTGTGAAGTCACAGAGAAGCTCCTGCCGAATCTCCATGTCCGTCATCTGCGCTTTCATATCGGCGAGTTCTTCGGCGGGAAGCACCCCCGTCTCATCCGCCCTGTAAATGCAGGAATACCAACCCGCCGATTTCTCCGCGTGTTGGTACATCTCATAAAACTGATTCTGTCCCTTCGGCGTTCCGATGAACACCGCCCATCCCTGACGGTCAGAGAGCGCAGGACGAATTACACCGCCCCAGAGTTCGGGCTTTATATCCGCATACTCGTCGAGAATCACCCCGTCGAGATAAATCCCGCGCAGCGCATCGGGATGATCCGCCCCGATGATATAGAGCCTTGCGCCCGGCGAACCACGACACCGCGTAGGAAGCTCGATATAAAGCTCCGATTCATTCACCGTGCGATTCGGAATCGGATTCGTATAGTATTTCAGATACTCCCACGCCACACGCTTCGCCTGATTGCGGAACGGCGCGACATAGGCGTAGACAGGTGCTTTCTTCTCGTTGAGCACCGCCTTTTTTATCATCTCATTCACCGTGCCGACCGTCTTGCCGAAACGGCGGTGACACACGAGCACCGCAAAACGGTTCTTCGAAAGCGCGGGGTGAATCGTGTCGCGCCAGAGCGGACGCGGCGTATATGGTATGACAATCTCACTCATGTGCCGCCCTCCCATCGAAATGTCAAAGGAGCACCATCCGCCCCACTTACCTGCGTCTTATTGATATAGACCCCGTCCATCTTGTTGAGGAGATCCATTGCTTTGAGACGATCTGGCTTTGCCGTCTCCTCATCACGGGCGAATTGCGTGAGTAGTTCGCGCCGTTCGGCGGCATCCATAATCTTGTGCGAATCCATTTCCCTGCGAAGTTCTGCGATACGTTGCTGCACCTTAGCCTTTCTTAGCAATTTGGCGGCACAAACAGCAGCCGTATTGTCTGAACGTACCTTGTATCCCGCGCGTTTGTAGGCTTCGGTGGCATTGCCGCACCGCACAAATTCCACACAAAAATTTTCCATCAGTTGCCGCAATCTGCCACCTCCTCTGCACATTCTTACACAAACAAGCCCCGCGCCTCCTCGATGCGCCGCTTTGCCACCTCGAAATACTTATCCTCGCGCTCGATCCCGATGAACCGCCGCCCCTCCTGCACACAGGCAACACCCGTTGAACCGCTGCCCATAAAGGAGTCAAGAACCGTGTCGCCCTCGTTCGTGTACGTGCGAATCAGCCACGCGAGGAGCGAAACAGGCTTTTGTGTCGGGTGTTCTCCCCGCTCCATTGGAAAATGAATCACAGTGGTCGGATACCTCTCCCCCGTAGCATTGACACGTTCACGCTCTTCCAGTTCGCGGTACATCTCACGCAATGCGGGGCATACAGACCTGTGGTAGGGCTTCCCTTTTGTTTTCTGTGGATGATAGACAGGGGACTTCTGATAGAAAATCTGAATCTTGTCATGAATCCTAAGCGGCTTTTGTTTGGCGTTGAGAAAATCCGATGCCTGATTCTTTTTCCAAATGAGTTCATAACGGTACATTTTGAGATTGGATTGAATGAGCGCCGAGGAGAACGGCTCGCCCGCAAAGATGGCAATACACCCGTTCGGCTTGATCATACGTCGGTACTCCTCCCACATCGGTTCAAACGCCTGCACCTTGTCCCACGCGCAGCACGTCACACCATACGGCGGATCGGTGAGAATCATATCGACACTACCGTCCGCTATCTCCTTCATCCGCTCGAAACAGTCCCCATGAAGCAGGGTAATATCGTCCACACATCCGCCTCCTCTGCAATCAAAAAGGACACCGCCGCAGCTGTGTCCTCCGAGCGTTTCCCGCAGTACCGCGCTCTATCCCCTATAAAATTTATATCTCCTGCCGACGACCTATAAAAAATCGCCAAAACTTACATCTCGCCCCACGAGAAAAGCCGCCTCGATTGAGACGGCCTACCGTGAAGGGATGTAGGAGGTAATTCGCGGCAGCTTGGCTCATCTCCAAACTACCCACAATAGCATTTTAGCACCGAAAAACAGCTTTATGGGACGCGTCTATTTAATTTATTTTGTTCCAGTTTTAGATATGCCTCAACGGTACGATCAACGATGTACCTCCACATATCCTTTAGTACTCGCTCAGATGTGAAGAACTCCGTATTGAGAAACCGCTCCCGTATCGCCTCGCAGTATATCATCTGCGTGCGAACAAGCCACGCCTTACGTCCTCTGCCTGTCTTGTCGCGTGATGCCTTGCGCCGTGCATCGAGGAATATCTTCTTACGCTCCGAAAGCCCGCGCTCTACAAACTCCACCGCCCGCAGCCATGTATAGGCAGGATAGGTCTCGTCAAACTTCACACCGCGCAGAGCCTCCGCCTCCGTCGGATGCCCCGGCAGATTCCCACCACCGCCCTGTACGTTGTTCCCCCGTACATACTCCTCACGCTTTAGGCGATATGTTTTCAGTTCCTCCGTATAGTTCAGCAGCATGAATTCTGCCTGTTTGCGATCCTGTCGTATCTCATCTGCCATCTGCAAGGCTGCATCGTTCTCAAGCAAGGTGATTCCTCCTGTACAATCTTGTCCAATCTTGTCCAATCTTGTCCAATCTTGTCCACACGCACCAAAAGAGCGATACTGCTCCGCTCTTTTCTCTCACTCGACCTTTGCACTCCGCTCGGCAAGTGTGAGTTTTGCCATACGCTCTCCTCCTATACCTGCCGCCCTGTTGCAAGGTCATATTTTTTGACATCCGTGATGTACTCAACAAACTTCGCACATCCGTGCTTATCCGCCCATGCACGAAATGTTTGTGTGAGCATTTCTGACAGATCGTCGATATCCTCTTTCAGAAGATCCATGTTCCAGAAAAAGTCGACCTCTATCCCTTCTGCATCCACATCGTCGTCAATCTTATCAAGTACGGCATTACCGTCTACACGGAACTCAAATACCTCCTGACGCCCGATGTTGACCGTCTCATATCCGTCCCCCTTCTTTTGCGCATCAGCCAACGCCTCTTCTACGCTTGGGAAGTCCGCATCTCCACGCTCCCAATCTTCGCCGAATCCATAAACATACAATTCGTTTGGCATTTTTCACCCTCCTCAAAACGGAATATCCTCGTCCGGCACAACCGCCCCTGGGTACTCATCCGCACGTCCCGCACTGCCGCCCGCCTCGTCCCTTTTACTCATGATCTCCACTCCTTCATCTCGTTTTCCGCGTAGATTTGTTATTCCTCCGGAAATTTCATAAACACCATCCAGATTGTCTTTCCTCTCCGATTCCCGAAGAGCGGCTGTTTAGGAATAATCTTCAAAACGTCCGCCGTGCTGATCTGATCTTCCGACCATTTGAAAATCAACACGCCGTAGGGATGGAGGACGCGCATACACTCCTCGAATCCTCGGCGCAGATCATTCTGCCATGTACTTTCGAGCACACCATACTTGATGCCGAGCCACGAAGTCTTTCCTGCACTGCACAAATGCGGCGGGTCGAATACGACAAGCCGGAAACTCTCGTCAGGAAATGGAATCTCTCGGAAGTCAGCGATCAGATCAGGCTTGACCTCGAATCGTCGGCCATCGCACAACGTTTTGGCAAAGCTACGATTGTCCATGAACACGGTCGCCGGATGCTCCTTGTCGAACCAGAACATCCGAGAGCCGCAGCAAGCGTCAAGAATCTGCTTCATCCCGCTTTTCCTCTTTCTCGTAGCTTAATCCGAGCGCGTCCATGACTTCATCGTTCTTCACGGTGCAAAATGCCATCATCAGACGCATACTCGCGTTGATGATATGCGGCTCGCTCCTGTCTCCCAGACGGTAAAGATTGATGTGACGCATAGCACGGGAAAGGTGTTCGTCCGGCGGAATCGTTTTCCATGTTTCGCCCAGGTGCTTCTTCGCACCCGCTGTCAGTCCGCAGGCTATTGCGTCAACCCACGACGGCGAAATATAGCGGTACTCGTTCCGCTCCTCATCTTGTGGATATTTTTGCTGTTCCATAGTACTCAATCCTCCAACCTCGCAAAACTTCACCGCAACCTTACAACCTCTCACACCCGCAGAAGCCCGCGCCTCATTGCGCTGTACTGTCCGTAACTCAGCCCCATTGCCCGCGCTTCACGTGCCATGTCCGCGATGTGCTGCGGATCGTGCGGCGGTTTCTGCTTCGGTACGGGAATATCTTCCTGTACCACTTTTTTCTCAACAACTCTTGCTCTTGGCGGTTTGTTCCTGTGGTAATCATCCTTTCTACAGGAAGAGCACAGGGTCGCTTGATGTTTCGCGGAAAACACCGCGCCGCAGCGGATACAGCGCCACCTCTTCGCCGCACGGCACGCGGGACAGTTCTTTGCACGAGGGTCACGCGCCTCAAATTCCCCGCCGCACACAAAACACGCTTTCTTCATGTCCGTTCCTCCAAAAGCTCATAGCGTTCCACCTCTGCCGCCGATAACCTGCGGTCATAATACACCGCACCACAGCACCGTCGTCCGTTCACCTCGCACGCCACATATTCCACGCGCACAGGATGCGGCGGTACCGCGCCAATATTGGGCGGACGCAGCGGGCAGTAGTACTTGTACCATGTCTCCATCACACCGCCTCCTTCATCCTTACAAACTCCTCAATGCAGGAGATCAGCCCCTCCTCGCTCACAGGAACGTCCCATTTGCCGTACATCACGTCGATCTCATCCTCGGAGGTGATGACGAGTTCTGCCCCGCTGCTCATTGGCACATACCTCACCCGCGCAAAATATTTGTGCCCGTCATGCTCGAAATGACACTCAAACGCCCCCGTCGCATTGTTCCGCTCCACCTTGTACGCCATCACCGCACCTCCCGAAAGATAATATCCTTCTTGCGCATCATGTGGAGAAACAGCTTCTTGCGCAGGAGATAGTCCCGCGTGCGTACACCCTTGACCTCGATTACCTCAGAATGCCCGTCCGCATACGTCACGAAGAAATCCGCTGTGTAGGTAATCGGCTTCTGATTCTTCCCCGTGTTGTCCACGAACCCCGCAAGGAGCGTGTAGGACGGTTGGAAGTCGATGCGTACGATCTCGCCCGCCTGTTTGCGTGCCAAAAGCTCCAGGTAGTAATCTGCCTCGCGTCTGCTGTCAAACGTACGCCCGCACACCGTTGTTTTCCGCGCGTTGTACTTGTTCGGCTTTTTCCGCTGCGTATGCAGAATCATCTCTCATGCCCCTCAAAATAGAATTTGACGGGTCTGCCTGTGAGCTGAATCAAGCCGTATGCAAGAGCAAGTCGGAAGATAAACAGCTTTTCGAGCCGACCAGCGATAAATCCCAGCTGTTCACGCAAGCCCTCAACGCTCATGGTGGACTTGTAGAAATTGCATGAACGGCACGCGGGGCGATAGTTCGAACGTTCATCTTCCCCGCCGAGGCAGACCGATTGAACATGATCGACCTGCATATCCTTGATGTCAATCTCCCTGCCGCAATAGGCACAGTGCCCGCCGTACATCTCGTATATCTCACGGCGCATATTCTTCGACAAGGATTTCCGTCGCCGTGCCCCTGTGATCTCCTGTTTTTGTTCCCGCATCACATTCCCGATTGCCTCCCGCGCCGTCGGGTCGGGCTTCTTGCAGGGTGTGTATTCGTCCATGACTGCACCTCCTCACATATCAAGCAAGGCATACTCTCTTGCAAACTCATCGCAAGACATCGTTCGCAGCCATTTCCCATATTCATCCCACACTACAAAGCTTCTAGGATATATCTTTTTATCCGGTCCGCCATAAGTATCTGCTTCCTCGTTTGCAATCCACCAGCCATCCACGCCGTGAAATATTTTTGACGATGCAATTGCCTCAAGAAACCACGGGGATATTTGTGTTTTGTCTTTCCCTTTTGTAACTGCCTCAAAAAAATCCTCGCCGTCAAAATAGACAGCCTCTACAAGTCCCGAACGTTGACGATATATTGCCATGTCGCCGCCTCCTCAGTCGATGCCGAAGTACCCGCGCTCACGATTCTTCTCGTTCATGCGCTTCATGAGCCGAACCTGTGTGTCTTTCATTTCTTCACCTTTCTGTGCCATCTCAGCACGCTCCTCTCATGCGATAATCCTCCGCCCGAATGTTCACGGGCACGGTCATCTCGGCGAGACGGCTTTGGATCCGTTTGCCGAATACCTCCCCGATCTTTGTACCGTCGTAATTCGTCGTGATGATCGTCGGCAGCATGTGCTCGTAGCGGTGGTTAATCAGCACATAGACCAGCTCCACTACCCACGGCTTGGGGTTCTCCGCGCCGAGGTCGTCGAGAACCAGGAGCGGCACATTCTTTGCCGTCTCGACGAGAGCCCCTGCCTTTCCGTCCTTGGCGTCAAAGCTCGCCAGCATCTTCGCGATCAGGTCGGGGACTACCACGAACATCCCCGGGATGCCCGCCTCCGCTGTCTCGCGCAGGATCGCCACCGCCAGATGCGTCTTGCCCGTCCCGCAGTTTCCCTTGAGCAGCAGCCCCGGCACTTTGGGATCGCGCTTTACCGCCGCGCAGAACCGCTTGCACAGATCGACCGCTGGCTTGGTCACAGGTGTCTCCCGGAACGTCGCGAAGCTGCGTGAACGGAACCGCTCACCGACACCGCCGTCTCCCATGAGCTTTGCGATGCGCTTCTGCTCCTGCTGCGTCTTGTACTTGGCACAGGGTGCGATGCAAGAAAGGAGTGGGTTACGGAATCTCTCGTCGCGGAACTCTCGCCCGTTGTAGCGGCACTCATGGCATGTGTCCACGGTGTACGGACACGCCGCACACGCGGCCTCGTGCGCTCTTTTGGACTCCTCCGCCTCCGCTGCCATGAGAAGCCCCCTCGCCGTACGGATCGCCGCACGGGGTGCTCCGATCGTCCGTAGAATCTCCTCCCTCCGCGGACGTGCCGCCCAGATCATACGGGCTTCTCTTGACCGTATCTCCGTCAAGGTACGCAGCATACGCGGATTTCTCCGCGCCATCTCCTGCCATGTCGCCTTGAATGATTCCAGTGCCATAGTTTCCACCGCCTTTCTTTCTCGGTGCCTTGAACCCCTCACGCTTCCACCGCTCGAGAACCACTGTGATATAGCGCAGACTCCGCCCGTTGGAGATTGCCGCCTCCTCAACAGCAGACGTTACCCACTGCGCCCCGTACTCATCCGTGAGAGCAACGAGCCGATCCCGCTCGATCTCCCCCGTGATGGGATGGATGTTGTTCTCGAACGCACGCACCACTTCTGCAAGAGCACCGCCTCCCTCGCGCGTACACATTGCAGCAGCAGCACAATCTGTTTTTGTTTGTGTTTCCGTTTTACGTTTATGTTTATATATGCTATCAGTCTTTATATCAGGTTTTATGTCAGTGTTTATATCAGTGTTTATATCAGTGTTTATGTCAATGGTTGACATAAAACTTGATGGAAGACGTTCTGTCACCTGAGATAAATCGATGATCTTGTACTTCGTCGGACTCCTTCGCTTGCCCGGAATGAAGTCGATGAAGCCTTTCTGACGCAGGGAGTTCCGAATCGCTCGGATGGTATTCGGGGAGACTATCCCAGTCTCAATCTGCAATCTCGAATCGGTCGTCTCGAACCACTCCGTCCAACAGCAACGATTGTTCCACCAAAACAGCCTAAGGTAAACATTCACTTCGTTGGAGCTGAGTATTCCAGCGCTCAGATTACTAAATGCGTTGAGCTGCCTAATGTAGTCCATTCCGTCACACCTCTCCTCTCTAGGAAGGGGTGCTTTCTACCCAATCCACAACACCGTCGCGCAACATCTGAATAAGCTCGTCAAATGCCCATATCGCCTCGCTATACACATCTTCCCCATAGTCAACATCACACATAACGGCAAGCTTATTCTCCACCTTTCCAAAAGGAGGATTCACGCACAGAAACATTCGTGACACAAGCTCAAAGCAGCAAGTTTCACCCAGATTCTTCCGATAGACTGCCCAGCCGTTAGCATTTTGTTCTCCCGTCTTCTCAAACCCGTACTCCGTCAGCCGCTCCAAATTATTGACCACAAACAACTCTCTCACCTACCTAATCACAGTATGAAGTGTTGCAATGCGAGCATCCTGTGATAACTTCAGTCACCACCTCCTCATTGGAATATCCGGTGATTTCGTCGTATTCCTCACCGTCATGACAGCTTATGAGCCCGTGTTCCGTCCACTTCCTATATCCTGACCTGCGTTCGATCAACCCAAAACCATCATGTCCATAAAATTGATAGATGTTCCTGCCGCATCGGTAGCACCGCCCATCAGGAGGCGCAAAGTACGGTGCTCCTGTTTCTTTGCAAAATTTCTCTTGTGCTTCGATGCAGTCCTTGATTTCCTGATCGCTCTTTTCATGCAGAACTTTTTTCATTGGATTTCCTCCTGCTTTTCTTCCGCAGACCGTACACATCCGCGATCCGCTCATCAATCTTGACCGGCTCGAGGATGTACCGCCGTAAAAAGTCCTCCTGCCCGATGCTGTGTATCTCCGTGTGATGCTCCCTGCAAAGAGGAAGCGCACGCATCCCGATGTGACATATCTCTTTGCGGTTGCGCCCCATGCCGACCACGCTGCCGTTGCAGTGGTGCAGTTCCGCTTTTCTTCCACACACAGCGCACCGCTTGTTCATCAGACATGCCCACACATAACGTGGGATGTCCTCTGAGAGCTGATACAACGGCTCTCCCACGTCCACGCCGTGAAGCAGACAGAAGTCAATGAGATACGAGATAAACAGCCGTGCGGTCGTCATGTCGCAGTCCGAGAGTGAAAATGTCCTTCTGAACGTTTCCGTCTCACCGATGAACATGAGCTTGAGCATTTCCTTCATGGCTTCCAATGGAGTGTAGCCCCACCATGCGGCGATGTAGGAGATCAACACATAGGCTTTCTTCCGCTGGTCTGCCGATATGTGCCGCTTATCAACAAGCTCCACACCGACAACAGATTGATAGCTCTCCGGCTTTTTCTTGTCATGAGGGAACGGGACAAAGACGGTAATACCATCATCCCGCTCCTCCACGACCTTACCGATAAGAACCATGCTCAGAAGGGAATGTCGTCGTCGCCGTAAAGCGGTGTGCCGTTTGTCACGGTCTCAATGCACTTCTTCTCCGGCACAGGAATCGCCTCAATCCCCTCAATCGGAAGGAGCGCAATGCACTTCGTTGAGGTGCGAATCTGTCCGTTGTAGATGTATTCCTCCTCACGGAACTTGCCGCCAAAGAGTTTGCCGACAAGGCTCTGCTCATCCCAGTTCCACACATAGCCGGGATTGGATTTCTCGATATTCTCGAGCATCCCCTTGAAGCGTCCCTGCTGCTGTCCTTCGGTGAGCTGGTAGTACATGCCGCCCCATTTCGCGTCAGCATTCCCCGCCTTGCGTCCCTCGTACTGCTTGCGGTAGTAGCCCGCATACTTGCCGCTCTCGATGTCAAAGGCAATCGTCAGCATCGCCGCTTTGCTCTTTGACTCCCCCTTTTGCACCTTCACGATGCGGCACTCATAGCCGCCCGGCGGCAAAGGAATGTATTCCCCTGTGATTGCGGGTGTCGTGTCCCAGTCACTTGGTTTCTGCATCATGTCAATCGTCCTCCTGTTTCATCCTTGCCGATGTTCCCATTCAGCATCTTTCTCAACAAGCGTCTGCATCAGCTTAAACACCTTGTCCTTGTGACGGGGTGTCATAATTTCAAAGCCGTCTGCATTCTCCTCAAACCCGCATACATATTTCGGAAATGCAGGTTGAAATGTTTTCGTCTGCGGATTTAGACGTACCCACGGTCGAATACGAAAGCGCCATTTCAGGGCATCATATCCAATTTTCTTGAACAACCGTTTTTGCGCCTCTACCTCATTCGCGGCAATAATGCTTGGAAACTGCCACGCCCGCTGAGCAGAGTTCCAAATACGATAAATGATGCGCTTAGGACGCTTTGACTTCCGTTTCGCCATCATCGTCCTCCTCATACTTCTTCAGTGCCGCGATGACCGCAGCCATGTCATTTGGAATCTCCTTTTCGAAACAATCCATCGGACTTTTCGCCGTGGAGTGGTCTGCCTGTGTCACAAAGACGTGACGCCCATCCAGAGCCTTTGCCCAGAGCACCGTCGTGAATTTGGATTCAAGCACAATCTTGTCGAGCTTACGCCCGCCTGTCTTGACGTGTGTCCACTGGTAGCCGCTCTCGTCATGTTCCGTGAGCGAGTGAGCGATAAAGACGACGGTCAAATCCTCGCGCAAGAGGTGCGCATCCGATACGATGTTCCACACGCATTGCGCAAGGTCGACGAACTTATCGAATCCGCGTTCCTTCGCTCTGCGCATCTCATCATCCACCATGATTGTGGTAAGCCCATCAATAACGAGCGTGTCGAACTTATCTGCCCATTCTCCCTGCATCTTCTGATAGATAGCTTCGATGGTCGGGACGCTTGAGGTCTGCGTGTAGTTCTTCTTTGCACCGTTGTACTGCTTCTTCCAGCCCTTCCACGAGAGCCCCTTACGATCAGCGTCAACGATAAAGGTGCGCTCGGGGTCGAGCGTGCGGAGCGATGTTGTTTTACCGCTCCCGCTCTCCCCATATACAAGAATTGCTCTGCTCATTTCGCCACCTCCACATAGAAACTCGGCGCACCCTGTACGGCCTTCATGCCCGGGATAACCTCGCCGTACTCCGTCACAACCTGCCCATCCTTCGTCACGTGAAGCGTCTTTTTGAAGTCGCCCCAGCGTACCGATTCCTCGACCTTAATGAAGGAAGCGTGATCTTCCTTAACGAATGCGAGAAGCTTCGGATGTGTCGCTGTCACCTTATCCTCACCGATCATGTACGACGTACTTCCCGCACGGAAGCCGATGCGCCCCGACGGCAACTTTACGGACTTCTTTTTCCCGTCCGCGACTTTCTCCTGCGCCCACGGCTCAAGCAAGCTTTTGAGATATGCGTCGCTCCCGTCAAGCTCTGCAAGCGCATCCGCCCGCCACTTCTCATAGCGTTCGGTCATCTGCTTGTACTGCTCTTCGATGAGTGCCCGCGCCTTTGCGTTCTCCTCGATCTTTTCGAGACACCACTCCGCACTTGCCTCATCCGTCACCGCAAAGCCTTCCTTCTCCGCCCCGTATGCTGCAATCCGCTCACTCATGATGCCAACACCGCCTTTCGGAAGATGTTGAAATGCCGTCGATGCGATTGTGTGTGTTCCTCGACCTTGCACCGCCCCGTCTTGTACTTGTTGTAGTGCAGCATGGAGTCAATCGTCACAAGCGAATCTCCTGAAAAACTATCCTTGTCGACGTACGTCAGCTCAAAGTACGCCGTACCCTTGTGTCGACGCATCTCCGCCGAAAGCAACGTGAGCCGCCCGAATGCTTCCTCAAGCTCCACAAGGGCTTTCAGCCCCTCGGGAAGCCGCTTTGGAATCTTCATCGCTACTCCCCCTCATCCATCTCACAGGACGTGACGGTAAAACCGTACTCATCGTAATCCTTGAGCAGATCACTGCGATCCATGTCTGCGATGATCCGATCCGCCTCATCCTCACAGGAGGCAACCACCTCGATTGCCCCCTCAAGGTTGAACATCATCTTGTAACGCTTCTTCATTTGCGTTTCCTCCTCATCCGTGATATACTCACGGTGAACTGTTATTTCTCTGCGCTCAGAGCGGTGCCAGCCGCTCCGGGTGCTTTTTCTTTTGCACCGAAATTCCACAGTGGAATCATAAAACTCTCATCAGGTAAGCACGCTTCTCTGATACGGGCAGAGAAGATGAGCACTGCGTCAATCAAACGCAGGAGCTTCTTATCGGATTGCTCTGCCGCACCAGCGATTGTCTTTGCCGCAGCGGTGACAACGTCATCCAAGCTCCCACATGTAAAGATGGAAGAATCGCCGCTGTTCACCCTTTTCGCAAAAATAAGAACCTCGTCAGATTCAATAGTCTTCGCCGCCCTATCAAACTCCTCTTTCGTCATTTCGTCACCTCCTTCACCCAATACGTCACCTTGATCTTATCGCCGGGGTAAATCTCCCCCTTGCGGTCGAGGAGCCACGGGTTCAGCTCCTCCATGCCCGCCTTGTACTCGAGGATGTAACGCTTCGTCCCCGTATTCTTGGCGACGTACTCCTCGGCGATGCCCCAGAGGGTATCACCCGGACGCACCGTATAGACCTCCTCAACGAGGACGGCGTTCACGCCGTCGTCCCACGGATTCACAGCGCCCGAGCAGAGCGCAGCCGCTGCCATGAACGCGCCGCCGATCAGCATCGGCTTCCAGAACTCACGCATGATTGACCTCCTTTCTCTCCTTCAGCTTCCCCGTGTAACAGGGGAGGCTGTGCATATACTCCACCACCCACGAATATAGGACTTTCCGCTGATTGCTGCTCGGGTCAAGAAGTACATAAACCAGATCGCCCCGGTCCATCCGTGTCTGCACGGTACGCGACGAACACCCGAGCAGATCGGCGACCTCGCCGACACTGAGCAGTCGTTCGAGCGGATTCTCCGCAGGTTTCGGCGGCAGTGCCACCACCTTTGGCAGACGCTCGACAATCCGCTGCTCCAACGCATCAACCTTCTCCGTCAGCTTCTCATCCGCGATCCTGTCAAAGCCCACCATGAGCCCCGCGACGAAAGCATCCGCCGCCGCATCCGTCGCTGTCTTTCCCATGACCTCACCTCCCATCTATGAGGAAACGTCCCGCCCTATTTGCAACCTACCATGATTCGCCTCATATCGGCGGGACGCGACCTGCCATCATCAGCGCAGGGAGGTCATTCCCTGCGGACGCCCAGAAGGGCGTTTCGGCTGTGTTGTTGCCCTCCTCACCGCCGTGGTATAATCAGTACAGAAAGGAGGTATTACCATGAGCAATGTCCGAATTACATTGACACCGAACCCCGGACTGTCAAAAGACGAGATATTGAAAATCCTCGCATCCTATGACACCATTACCCCAGAGGCAATCGCAGACGTTATTTTGACGAATAACGAGCGGATTGCTTTGCGTGTCAACACCTGTATGCAAAGCATCAATCCCTAAGCCTTACAGGTAACAACAAATGTGTGGGCTATCTTGCCCGTCTGAGCATCCTGAACCTCAATCAGGATGCTCATATTCTTTTCCGCATCCAGTGTGCGCCTCATATTGAGACCTGCGCCGAGCGTAAAAACTTCTTCGATTGCACCATCCACAAGGATTGCGACCGATCCTTTCAGCTCGTTCCCCCCGTGGCTCTCCGACTGGAAAATTGTTTTCATCCCCTCACCTCCTTTGCCTCGTTGAGAGATGTTTTGTTCGAGTACTTACGTTTACGCAAGTTCCTCTGCAAAAAAAATTTTGTCGGCATCAATAACAGAAAGTCCAAGAATCTTTTTGAGTCTCTGAACTTCATCGCGCGTAAAATCGCTTTCTCCGCTCATTTTCCGCGTAAGCGTTGCAGGATTTATCTTAAGCATTGTAGATATAGTCCCCAGAGTCATATTCTTACGCGTAACATAATACAGAAACAACGCCTTATCAAACATATTATCCCCCTCTCCATTCTTGCGTTTTCGTAAGTAGTATATCATCATTTTCAAAAGCACGCAATACGTTTTCGCAAGTTTTGTTATGATTTTTATAAAACATATTGCAAATACGCAAGATAGAAACTATAATATTATTGAGGTGGCAACATATGAGCGTGAAAGATTTAATCAAAGAAAAGCGGATACGTCTCGGAATGACGATGAAAGAAGTTGCAGATAAAGTAGGTGTAAGCGAAGCCACTATATCCCGTTGGGAAAGTGGCGAAATATCAAATATGAGGAGAGGCGCTATATCTGCTCTCGCAAAAGCCCTCAACATTTCTCCAAATGAAATCATGGAGTGGGAAGCACCAGCATCACATCAATCACACCGAAAAAAAGGGGTCCGAATCCCCGTGCTCGGCTACGTTGTTGCGGGCATCCCTATTGAGGCAATCGAAGACATTATCGACTATGAGGAGATTGATGAAGAACTTGCTCGCACAGGAGACTTTTTTGCGTTACAAGTGCGCGGCGAATCAATGGAGCCCGTCTTATATGAAGACGATGTTGTTATCATCCGCAAACAGCCAACTGCTGACACAGGAGATATAGCAATCGTGCTGATTAACGGCGACGAGGCGACAATAAAGAAGATCAAACGCGAGCGTGACGGGGTTATGTTAATCGGCTATAACACCGCTGTCTACGAACCTCACTTTTACAGCAACGAGGAGATAGAAAATCTTCCCGTGCAGATTCTCGGTAAGGTTATAGAGCTACGAAGGAAGCTATAAAGTTTCAATTTTTTACATTGGTGTAGGGAGATTATTATATGGCAGAAATTTTCTTCATCCTATGTGTAGCGTTATTAATTATATTGGCTTGGGTTGTACGGCATTACAGAAAAGCGACAAGGTATATAACGGATGCCGACGACTAT
>ERZ772957.538-NODE-538-length-29933-cov-9.987114_pt1 | contig 29933 bp, 26 predicted proteins | sample MGYA00580682_ERZ772957 | MGnify/ENA primary metagenome ERZ772957 (study PRJEB29015, sample SAMEA2737921) | human oral metagenome | biome: human oral; feature: human-associated habitat; material: dental | place: China | collected 2025 ...
CTTGCTCGACAATCCAAAAACAATTGAAGAGGCTAGGACTTTTGTCCCAGCCTCTGCACATTATTTAACTCTTTAACAACTAAGAAGCCAAACGCCTATAATCTTTCTTCACGGAAACGGATAGAAATTAAAGATGCGATTTGAAAGGTATTCAGTCTTCCTTCAAATGATCAATATTTAGCATGGGAGGCTCGACGTACTTCCAACCGCCAAATATAGAACCTAAGATAACTACTAAAAAGTAAATAATCAAATATTTCTTTTTTCGCATCATACACCTCCGCTACTATTTTTGTTTTTCAACAAGAGTTAATCTTAGTGCCTCAACCCATATTGAAGATAACCGCCCCAAAGTCCACCTACTAATGCACAACCAGCAACAGCCCATGGACCAGCAGGCAAACAAGTCATTCCAACCTGAACTGCACCAGAAGCTGCTGCTTTAAAAATATCTTGTGCGCTAGGATTATAGTGTCCTCCACCACCTTCAATGGTAGTTAACATATCTGCATCCATCACTTCAAACTGTGACATTACTTTTGTATCCATAGTAGATACCTCCTGTTGTTTTTTCTCGTGTATCGCGATCACACCTAAAGTATAACACTTTCTTCTAATCTTTGGTCACAAAAATCATGAATAGTAGATATTTACTCCTGAATAGTCATTTTAAAAATGAGTTTGTGACAAAAAGATTTCAATTTTTAAAAATCTTGATTATTAAACTCCTCAAATCTATAATTAAATGCGAAAAGCGAACAAAGCAGAATTCTGATTACCAGAAAACTAGTTTTGTTCGCTTTTTATATTTGAGGTCGGACTTTTGTCCCAGCCTCCTGTCCCACTCCCTTTTCTGATTTTCAGGAGAAAAGATTGCTAAAAAACAAGAGGAGCAAAAGAATGTCTCAAGCGACAAAATGAACTTTAGAAGCTTCATTTAAACATTTTGTTATAAAAGCTATTAACAAAATTTACGATTCAGGACATTGTAGAAGATTTTGGTATCAATCGGATGACCTTTTATTATACACACACACATATATATATGTGTGTGTGTGTGTGATTTGGTAGAATGCTCTTGTTTTGAGTTTGCTAAAAAGTAAAATGTTGCTGTCCAAGTAGATGTTCAAGAAATTTTATTAAATAGTAGAACTTTTCTCATTTTGTTATTTTCTCTTGTGCTTGATTAAGTTTTTATTTATAATAATTCTAAATAAAGAAAAAAGAGAAGGTTGACGATGATGAGAGAACAAGAGATTGATAAGAATTTTAGCGGTCGGCTTAATATTTTGCGAGCTGGAGTATTGGGGGCCAATGATGGTATTATTTCTATCGCGGGTGTGGTAATAGGGGTAGCAAGTGCAACAGAAAGTATTTGGATTATCTTTCTTTCTGGGTTAGCAGCAGTCTTTGCGGGAGCTTTTTCCATGGCAGGTGGTGAATATGTATCTGTCTCCACTCAAAAGGATACGGAGGAGGCTGCAGTTGTCAGAGAGCGAGATCTTTTAATGAAAAATCCAGATATTGCTAGGCAGTCGCTCTATGCAGCTTATATCCAGAATGGCGAGTGTGAGACTTCTGCCCAGCTTTTAACCAATCGAGCTTTTTTAAAGGATCCTCTTAAAGCTTTGGTAGCGGAAAAGTATGGTATTGAAGTGGAAGAATTTACTAATCCTTGGCATGCAGCAATCTCCAGCTTTATCGCTTTTGTAGCAGGAGCTATCTTTCCCATGCTGAGCATTGTCTTCTTTTCTGCTAGTTATAGAATTCCGGCGACAGTAGTCATCGTTGCTTTATCGCTATTGGGAACGGGATACACCAGTGCCAAGTTAGGAAAAGCACCGATAAAAAATGCCATGATTCGAAACTTAGTCATTGGACTTTTGACTATGACAGTAACTTATCTTGTAGGTCAATTATTTGCTATTTAATTTCGAAATAAGAAACCTTTATGAGGAGTGATTTTGATTGTAGGTTATTCTATTTGACTTTATAGTCAATTCTTTTTAGAATTATCTGTCAACCACAATGCTGAAATCAATCAATTTTCTTACGATTGATAAGTATAGCATCAAATAAAATACAGGAATATATTTTCTTGCATTTTATTTTTTCTTATGCTATAATACAAGTGACGAATATGAAAGAGAGGCGAGGAAGTATCTTCGCCTCTTATCTGTGAGGAGGTGTAGTCTTATCGCAACGATTGTAGAATTGGTAAAAGAGGTTGTCGAGCCAGTCATCCAAGAACCGTATGAATTAGTGGATATTGAGTACGGTAAGATGGGGAGCGACCATGTTCTTAGTATTTTTGTAGATAAGCCGGGAGGGATTACCGTAAATGATACGGCAGATTTGACGGACATCATCAGTCCGCTTTTGGACACGATTAAGCCGGATCCCTTTCCTGAGCAGTATTTTCTTGAAGTAACTAGCCCAGGGTTGGAACGTCCGCTGAAAACGAAAGAACAATTAGCAGATGCAGTTGGGCAATATATCCATGTTAGTCTGTATCAAGCAGTTGATAAAAGTAAAACCTTTGAAGGAACATTGCTTTCTTTTGAGGAAGATCATTTAACAATGGAATATAGGGATAAGACGCGTAAGAAAGTTGTTCAAATTCCTTACAGACTAGTATCTAAAGCAAGATTAGCAGTCAAATTTTAGCAAGAATAAAAAGAAAGGATTGCTTTTGTTTCCGCAAAAGCTAAAAAGACATGAGTAAAGAAATGCTAGAGGCCTTCCGTATTTTGGAAGAAGACAAAGGGATCAAAAAAGAAGACATTATCGAAGCAGTGACTGAGTCACTTCGTTCAGCTTATCGTCGCCGTTATGGTCAGTCAGATAGTGCAGCTATTGAATTTAATGAAAAAACAGGAGATTTTCGTGTCTATACGGTTCGTGAAGTGGTGGACGAAGTTTTTGATAGCCGTTTGGAAATCAGCTTAAAAGATGCTCTTGCTATTAGCTCGGCTTATGAACTTGGTGATAAAATCAAATTTGAAGAAGCACCGGCTGAATTTGGTCGGGTAGCAGCTCAATCTGCTAAGCAAACAATTATGGAAAAAATGCGCAAACAAACGCGGGCAATTACTTACAATAAGTACAAAGAACATGAGAATGAAATCATGTCAGGAACAGTCGAACGTTTTGACAATCGTTTCATCTATGTCAATCTTGGCAGCATTGAAGCGCAGTTGTCTAAACAAGACCAAATTCCTGGAGAAGTCTTTGCTTCACATGATCGCATTGAAGTTTTTGTTTATAAGGTTGAGGACAATCCTCGCGGTGTGAATGTTTTTGTTAGCCGCAGTCATCCAGAAATGATCAAACGCTTAATGGAGCAAGAGATTCCTGAAGTTTATGACGGAACGGTTGAAATCATGAGCGTTTCTCGTGAAGCAGGTGATCGAACCAAGGTTGCGGTACGCAGTCACAACCCAAATGTAGATGCAATTGGTACAATCGTTGGACGTGGTGGCGCAAACATCAAGAAAATCACCAGCAAGTTTCATCCAGCTAAGTATGATGCAAAATCAGACCGTATGATTCCTATTGAAGAAAACATCGATGTGATTGAGTGGGTAGCAGATCCTGCTGAATTCATCTACAATGCGATTGCTCCGGCAGAAGTGGATCAAGTCATCTTTGACAGTCAAGATAGCAAGCATGCTCTTGTCGTTGTGCCAGATAACAAATTGTCTCTTGCAATCGGTCGTCGCGGACAAAACGTACGCTTGGCAGCTCATTTGACAGGTTACAGAATTGACATCAAATCTGCAAGTGAATTTGAAGCTATGGAAGAAGCAGGTGAGCTTGGTGGATTTGCTGAAGAAGTAGAAGAATTTACAGCAGTTGAAAGTCCTGTAGAAACAGAATTTGTGGAAAGTGAAGTTGAAGCAGCAGACTAAAGGAGGGAAAGAATGGCAAAAACAAGAAAAATCCCTTTACGAAAATCAGTAGTTTCTAACGAAATCATTGACAAGCGTGATTTACTCCGCATTGTCAAAAACAAAGAAGGTCAAATTTTCATTGATCCGACAGGTAAGGCGAACGGACGTGGAGCTTATATCAAACTTGATAATGAAGAAGCGCTTCAAGCTAAGCAAAAACGAGTCTTTAATCGCAGTTTCAATATGGAAGTGGAAGACGATTTTTACGATGAACTGATTGCTTACGTGGATCACAAGGTCAAAAGAAGAGAGTTAGGTCTTGAATAAGCAAAAACTAGCAAATTTACTTGGCTTAGCACAACGAGCAGGTCGCATCATATCGGGTGAAGAATTGGTTGTTAAGGCTATACAAAATAGGAAAGCAAAGTTGGTATTTTTAGCCAACGATGCTGCTCCAAATTTGACCAAGAAAATTACTGATAAAAGTCATTACTATAAAGTAGAAGTATCAACCGTGTTTTCAACACTGGAATTAAGCACCGCAGTAGGCAAGGCAAGAAAAGTGCTTGCCATCACTGATGCTGGATTTACAAAGAAAATGAGGTCTCTTATGGAATAGAAGAGGAGGACAAGATTTGTCTAAAGTAAGATTGTACGAAATCGCGAAAGAACTGGGAAAAGAAAGCAAGGAAATTGTGGCGCGTGCAAAAGAGCTTGGTATTGAGGTAAAAAGTCATGCCAGCAGCGTGGAAAGTGAAATAGCAACACGTATCACAGCTAGCTTTTCTCAAGCAGCAGCTCCTAAAAAAGAAACGACTCAAAAGCCGACTCAATCGTTGCCTAAAGAGCAACCGTCAGCTTTAACGGCAGTAAAAGAAACGACCGAGGCTGAGAAGAAAGCAGAGCCGAAGGCAGTAGCTCCGAAGCAAAAGTCGGAAGTGGAAATGAAGTCGGCGCCTGCAAAACCAAAAAGTCGTAATTTCAAGGCTGAACGAGAGGCAAGAGCAAAAGAGCAAGCAGAACGACGGAATAAACAGCGAGACAATCGTCCGCAAAAACAACAAAATGGTGAAAAGCGAAATCGAGAAGAGCGCAATCAGCGTAATGATCGAAGCAATCAAAATCGCAATGACCGAGAAAATCGTAACGAACAACGCGACAATCGCAATCATCGAAACCAAGACAATCGTCGCCAAGGGCAAAATCGTTCACATGTTGCAAATCAGAATCGCCCTCAAACAAATCAAGGACCACGCATTGATTTCAAGGCGCGTGCAGCGGCTCTGAAAGCAGAACAGAATGCCGAATATGCTCGCGGTAGTGAAGAACGTTTCAAACAAGCTCAGGCTGCGAAAGCAGCTCAACGCGAGCAGAATAAACGGAAAGAACCTGTAGAAGAATTATTCAAAGCAGCAGCTACTATCGTGGAAGCAACAAAGCCAGCTCCACAGCCCCAAGTTGCTCCTGAAGCGAGTCAAACTCCCGCAGTTGACACTCGTCGTAAAAAACAAGCCCGACCAGACAAGAAGCGCGATGACTTTGATCGTGAAGAAGATGGTCCAAGAAAACAACAAAAGAATCGAAGCAGTCAAAATCAAGTGAGAAATCAAAAGAATAGTAATTGGAATCATAACAAAAAAAATAAAAAAGGCAAGAACAATCGGAATAACACTCCAACTCCAAAACCGGTTACAGAACGTAAATTCCATGAATTGCCAAAAGAGTTTGAATATACAGAAGGCATGACCGTTGCAGAGATTGCAAAGCGGATTAAGCGCGAACCAGCTGAAATTGTCAAGAAACTTTTTATGATGGGAGTCATGGCGACCCAAAACCAATCGTTAGATAGTGACACCATTGAACTCCTCATGGTGGATTATGGTATTGAAGCTCATGCTAAAGTTGAAGTGGACAATGCAGATATTGATCGCTTCTTTGTGGATGATGATTATCTTGATCCAGATGCCTTGGTAGAGCGTCCACCGGTTGTGACCATTATGGGACACGTTGACCACGGGAAAACAACGCTTTTGGATACCTTGCGTAATTCTCGTGTTGCCACAGGTGAAGCAGGTGGGATTACACAACATATCGGTGCTTACCAGATTGAAGAAAATGGTAAGAAAATTACTTTCTTAGATACGCCAGGGCATGCGGCCTTTACTTCTATGCGGGCGCGTGGTGCTTCTGTCACAGATATTACGATTCTTGTTGTGGCAGCAGATGATGGAGTCATGCCTCAAACGATTGAAGCCATTAACCACTCAAAAGCAGCAAATGTCCCCATTATTGTAGCGATTAACAAGATTGATAAGCCAGGTGCCAATCCTGAGCGGGTTATCGGTGAATTGGCTGAATATGGCGTTATGTCAACTGCTTGGGGCGGTGATTCTGAATTCGTCGAAATTTCAGCGAAATTCAATCAAAATATTGAGGAGTTGCTTGAAACAGTTCTCCTTGTAGCCGAAATTCAAGAATTAAAAGCCGATCCAAAGGTTCGTGCAATTGGTACGGTTATCGAAGCGCGCTTGGATAAAGGAAAAGGTGCAGTGGCAACTCTGCTCGTTCAACAAGGTACTTTGAATGTGCAGGATCCAATCGTTGTCGGAAATACTTTTGGTCGTGTGCGTGCGATGACCAATGACCGTGGACGCCGAGTGAAAGTTGCTGGACCGTCTACACCAGTATCTATCACGGGTCTAAATGAAACACCAATGGCTGGTGATCATTTTGCAGTGTATGAAGATGAAAAAGCAGCACGTGCAGCTGGTGAAGAACGTGCAAAACGTGCTCTCATGAAGCAACGTCAAGCAACTCACCGTGTTAGTCTTGAAAATCTCTTTGATACCCTTAAAGCCGGTGAAGTCAAGTCTGTCAATGTTATTATCAAAGCAGACGTGCAAGGTTCTGCCGAAGCCTTGACAGCTTCCCTTCAAAAGATTGAAGTAGAAGGCGTTAAAGTCACGATTGTTCACTCAGCAGTTGGTGCTATTAACGAGTCTGACGTGACTCTTGCCGAAGCTTCAAATGCCTTTATCATTGGTTTCAACGTTCGTCCTACCCCACAAGCTCGTCAACAAGCAGAAGCCGATGATGTCGAAATTCGTCTTCACAGCATTATTTATAAAGTCATCGAAGAAGTAGAAGATGCCATGAAAGGGATGTTGGATCCAGAATACGAAGAAAAAATTGTCGGTGAAGCTGTTATCCGTGAAACCTTCAAGGTTTCTAAAGTCGGTACCATTGGTGGCTTTATGGTGGTTAGCGGTAAAGTAACTCGTGATTCTAAGGTTCGTGTGATTCGTGATGGTGTTGTCATCTTTGATGGTGCGCTTGCTAGCCTCAAACATTATAAGGATGATGTGAAAGAAGTTGGCAATGGGCAAGAAGGTGGTCTCATGGTTGAGAACTACAATGATATCAAGGTAGACGACATGATTGAAGCCTACATCATGGAAGAAATCACAAAATAAAATATGAATGGAAAAGAGACAGACTATGGTTCATTAAAGTCTGCCTCAACCTTTTTCTAAAGTAAGTGAAAGGAGATATCATGGCAAATCAATTTCGTGTGGATCGTGTGGGCATGGAAATCAAACGTGAAGTCAATGAAATTTTGCAAAAAACAGTTCGTGATCCGCGTGTTCAAGGAATTACCATTACAGATGTGCAAATGTTGGGTGACTTGTCAATGGCAAAAGTGTACTACACGCTGATGAGCAAACTTGCTTCTGAGCAAGAAAAAGCTCAAATTGGTTTAGAAAAAGCCAAAGGAACCATCAAACGTGAATTGGGTCACAATTTGAAGATGTATAAAATTCCTGATTTGACCTTCATCAAGGATGAATCAATTGAATATGGGAATAAAATTGACCAAATGCTCCGCGATTTAGAACAAAAATAAAACGTGATTTTAGCTATATCAATATATTTAAAAAGAAAGGAAATTCTATTTTTCTTTCTTTTTTTGATAAAAATGCTAAAAAAGGCTTGTTACTTTTTCCATTATCCATTAAAATAGAAAAGGAGATGATCCGCTACACATTTTCGGAGGGAACAAGATGTCCATAAATTGGCAGCAAATTATATTTAGCTTCTTAGGCGGTTTAGGACTTTTTCTATATAGTATTCGAATGATGGGAGATGGCTTGCAACAGGCTGCAGGTGATCGGCTTCGTTATTTTATTGATAAATATACAAGCAATCCATTTTTTGGCGTTCTAGTTGGGATTGGTCTAACAGCTCTGATTCAATCAAGTTCGGGTGTGACAGTTATTACGGTTGGATTGGTAAGCGCTGGACTATTGACTTTGAAGCAAGCAATTGGTATTGTCATGGGAGCCAATATCGGAACGACAGTGACCTCCTTTATTATTGGTTTTAAGCTAGGTGATTATGCCTTACCCATTCTCTTTTTAGGAGCAGTCTGTCTCTTCTTTACCAAAAAGCGCTCTATCAATAATATTGGTCGTGTCTTATTTGGGGTCGGTGGGATTTTCTTTGCTTTAAATCTGATGAGTGGCGCTATGGAGCCATTGAAAGATTTAGACGCTTTCCGTGAATACATGATAAAGTTAAGTGGAAATCCAGTCCTTGGTGTGTTTGTAGGAACAGGAATTACATTGCTCATTCAGGCTTCGTCTGCTACCATTGGGATTTTGCAGAATCTGTATGCAAGTGGCTTGATTGAGCTAAAAGGAGCTTTGCCAGTTCTTTTTGGGGATAATATCGGGACAACGATTACAGCGATTATTGCGTCCTTAGGTGCCAATATTGCAGCAAAACGTGTGGCAGGTGCTCATGTAATGTTTAACGTGGTTGGTACCATTTTGTGTTTGATTGTGTTAGGACCATTTACAAGCTTGATTCAGTGGTTTCAAACAACTCTCCATTTAAGCCCAGAAATGACCATCGCCTTTGCCCACGGAACTTTTAATTTGACTAATACGATTATTCAATTTCCATTTATTGGTTTATTAGCTACCTTAGTGACGAAGCTGATTCCAGGTGAAGATGAAGTTGTAAAATACGAGCCGCTTTATTTGGATGTAATTTTAATCAAACAAGCGCCGTCTTTAGCGCTTGGAAATGCTAAAAAAGAATTGCTTCATTTGGGTAGTTACGCGATGCGTTCATTTGAGCTAGCTTATGATTATATTGTGAACAATACTGAAAAGTCAGCAGACAAAGGGCATAAAACGGAAGAAGCAATCAACAAGATTGATGAAGATCTGACACGCTATCTGATTGATTTATCTAGTGAACCTCTTAGTCAAAAAGAAAGTGAAGTACTGACTAATATTCTGGACTCTTCACGCGATTTGGAAAGAATCGGAGATCACGGTGAAGCGCTTATCAATTTGACAGACTATATCCGTCGAAAAAAAGTAGAATTTTCTCCAGCAGCCTTGCAAGAGTTGGAGTTGATTTACAATATGACTCTTAGTTTCATTAAAGAATCTTTAGCTTCTGTAGAAAATAATGATATTGAATTGGCCAATAGTTTGGTGGCTAAGCATGAAGCGATTGATAAAATGGAACGCAGATTGCGCAAAACACATATTCATCGCTTGAACAGAGGTGAATGCTCTACGCAGGCTGGGGTGAACTTCATTGATATCATCTCTCACTATACGAGAGTCGCAGACCATGCCATGAACTTGGCGGAGAAAGTGCAAGCGGAACAAATTTAAGATTGAGAAACAGACTGCTGATGTAGTTTGTTTTTTGATGATTTAAAATACGAAAAATAGGTCTATACCATTTACAAAAAAAGAAGAAAGCGGTATAATAAAAGGGACATAATGAATAAATGTGAGAGTGCCTCAAAATATCAATTACAGTTGCTAGAAATTGTAACTTAATATAAACTCTCATCGAATGAAGGAGGTTTTATTATGCCCAAATACATTCAAGCTGATCAATTTTTCTATCCCCACGGTATTCGTCAAGGTGGCTATCTGGAATTGGTCGATGGCAAATTTGGAAAATGGTCCAAGAAAATTCCAGCAGATTCAGATGTGATAGATTACACAGGTTATTCTATTGCACCGGGATTGGTAGATACCCATATTCATGGCTTTGGTGGTGTTGATGTGATGGATAATAATATCGAAGGAACGCTTCACATTATGAGTGAAGGCTTATTGTCAACAGGAGTCACCAGTTTTTTACCGACAACCTTGACCTCAAGTTTTGAATTACTGCTAGCTGTGACCGAAAATATTGGTGATCATTACCAAGAAGCAACAGGTGCTAAGATTCGTGGGCTATATTTTGAAGGTCCGTATTTCACAGAAAAATACAAAGGAGCTCAAAATCCAATTTACATGAAAGATCCTCGAATGGATGAATTTCGAGCTTGGCAAAAAGCTTCAAATGGTTTGCTTAATAAAATCGCTCTCGCTCCAGAACGAGAAAGTGTTGAAGACTTTGTTCGCACTATTACGGATGAGGGCGTAACGGTTGCGTTGGGGCACTCAAATGCAACTTTTGAAGAAGCCAAAGCAGCTGTGGACGCGGGTGCTAGTGTCTGGGTTCATGCTTATAATGGAATGCGTGGATTGACCCACCGAGAACTTGGCATGGTCGGAGCTATGTATGAGCTGCCTCATACTTATGCTGAGCTGATCTGTGATGGACACCATGTGGATCCAAAGGCTTGTGACATTTTGATGAAGCAAAAAGGTCATGAAAATGTAGCACTCATTACAGATTGTATGACTGCAGGCGGTTTGGAAGACGGAGATTATATGCTGGGCGAATTTCCAGTAGTGGTCGCCAACGGAACTGCTCGTCTCAAATCAACAGGCAACCTCGCGGGCTCTATCTTGAAATTGAAAGACGGACTGAAGAACGTTGTCAAATGGGGCATTGCCAACCCACATGAAGCAGTTATGATGGCAACGCTCAATCCAGCAAAATCAGTCCACATTGATGATGTTTGCGGTCAAATCAAGGAAGGTCACGACGCTGACTTTATCGTTTTGGACAAAGATTTAGAACTCGTTGCAACTTATCTGGATGGTGAAAAACGATACGAAGCGTAAAGATGGGACATTGAAATATTCATATAGTTTTTTTAGAATCTAGGATAACACCCTAGGTTCTTTTTTGCAGCTTTTTTATAATCAGTATGTGTATATTCCGAACGATGATTCTATAAATAAAATAATTTTATAGTTAAAACTTTATATTTTCTATTTTTTGTATATGTTCATAAAGGAATGTTACGTTTTCATTACAAATGCTGTTTTGTGTGAATATTCAGAAAAATTTACGATATAATAACTTTTAAAAAATAAAAATGAGGAGATTTATATTCAAAAACAACGTTTTTCATTGAGAAAGTATAAGTTTGGTTTGGCTTCGGTCGTTTTAGGTACATTTTTAGTGATTGGAGCAGCTCAAGTTCAAGCTGAGGAGCAAGTGGCAGCTAATCCCGTAGTTACACAGGAGACGAACGTTGCTACGACAACAGAAGCGACTACTCAATCAGCAACTGCGTCTGAAAATACAGAATCTGAGGTAGAGAAAACAGATTCTCCAGTAGCCACTCCTGCTGAAACACCGCAACAGACAGCGACTGCTCAAGTTGCCGAAGTGACATCAAGCTCTCCGACTGAAGTGTCTTCCAACACTGAAGAGCAACTAGCTCCAGAAGATAGTAGTACTACAAAGAAAGAAAGTACATCAGCTTCGCAACTGGAAGCAACATCAACAGAGGCAGAGTCGACTTCTGTGACGAATTCATCAGCTGCACCTGCTACAAAAGCTGATCCGGCTAAGACACCTGTGTCAGATGAAGCAAGACCTGCAAGTGTTAGCAGTAATGAGATCATCAAAGTTCCTCAAACCTGGCATCAAGGTTATAAAGGGGAAGGTACTGTTGTAGCGATTATTGACTCTGGTTTGGATGTTCACCATGAAGTATTGCGGATTACAGATCCTTCAAAAGGAAAATACAAAACTGAAGCCGAAATGGAGGCTGTTAAGCGTGCAGCTGGCATTGACTATGGGAAATGGTATAATGACAAAGTAGTCTATGCTTATGATTATATGGACGGTGATGACAATATCAAAGAAAAAGATACGTCATCGCACGGGATGCATGTAATAGGGATTGCTACAGGAAATCCAGGTAAGAAAAGTGCTAATGGTGAATATGTTTACGGAGTAGCACCTGAAGCGTAGGTTATGTTTATGCGGGTCTTTTCTGATCGTAGCGGAACTACTAGTTCAGCTATTTATGCGAAAGCCATTGATGATGCGGTTGCCCTGGGAGCGGATTCTATCAATATGAGTCTGGGTTCTTCTACTGGTTCCACTGTCAATGCTGATCCAAGCATTGTAGATGCGATTAAACGTGCCCGTGCAAAAGGAGTTTCAGTCCTCATATCTGCAGGGAACAGCAATACTTTTGGATATGGGTATGATAAACCACTAGCAGAAAATCCTGATTATGGATTAGTCGGAAACCCCTCTACGGTAGAAGACTCAATCTCTGTTGCTTCCGTCAATAACACAGTAGTCACAGAAGAAGTCTTTAATGTTCTTGGATTGGAAAACAATGCCGAATTAAATCATGGGAAATTCACTTATGCAGCAGCTGAAACAGAAGGACAGTTTAAAAAAGGAAAAGAGTATGAATATGTAGACGCTGGGCTTGGTCGTGAAGAAGACTTTAGCGGAGTGGATGTCAAAGGAAAACTAGCTCTTGTGCAACGTGGCAGTATTACATTTGCAGAAAAAAGCAAACAATGCACTAAAACACGGTGCGACTGGAATAGTAGTCTATAATAATGTCGCAGGTGCGAATGTTACAATGGCTTTGGACGGAGAAGGGAAGAAAAATCCGGCAGTCTTTATTTCCAAAGAATATGGTGAAGCGCTGAAAGCTGGTCAGTACAAGTTAGTATTTAATGGTGCGATGGCTAATCAGCCCAATCCAGAAGCAAAAGAAATGTCTGATTTTTCAAGTTGGGGTGTAACAACAGATGGTCAATTGAAACCAGATGTAACTGCTCCTGGTGGCTCTATCTTTTCATCGCTCAATGATAATACCTATGGCAATATGAGCGGAACCAGTATGGCAGCTCCTCACGTAGCTGGTGTAGCCGCTCTTGTCAAACAGTATTTACTGAAGAAATACCCAGACAAATCTCCTGCAGAAATTTCAGAATTAGTCAAAGCCTTAATCATGTCTACAGCGAAACCGCATGTCAATAAGGAAACTGAAACGTACACTTCCCCCGTCAACAAGGTGCTGGTATTGTAGACACAGCAGCAGCCGTATCTACAGATTTGTATGTAACGGGCGAAAATAATTATCCTAGTGTATCGCTTGGAAATGTTAAGGATGAATTTACATTTGATGTGACCGTTCACAATCTTTCTGATAAAGATCGGACACTGAAAATGATTGTCAATACGAATACAGACAATGTTAAGGACGGGCGTTTTACACTCACTCCTAGAAAATTAACAGAAACTGTCTGGCCTGAGATTACTGTTAAGGCACACAGTAGTGAACGTGTCACGGTCAAAGTCAATACATCTAAATTTGCAGAAGAATTGACCAAGCTCATGCCAAACGGCTACTTCTTAGAAGGTTTTGTTCGTTTTGTTGATCCAGCGGATGATGGAGATGTAGTTAGCCTGCCATTTATGGGCTTCCGTGGCGAATTTCAAAATCTACCAGCAGCTGAAAAACCAATTTATAATTTAGTCAGAGAAGGCAGGTCTGGATTTTATTACGATGTTCCGCAAGATAAGAGTGTTTCAGCTGGTGACAATGTGAGTGCTATTTTAACGACAGCTAATGAGACCCTTTATTCAACTGGTCAAACAACAGCTCGTAGTCCGATTGTGCTTGGCACGGTGGAAAATGAACAAGGCACAAATGTCTTGCAGTTGGATGCCAATGGAAATGTTCGCCTCGCCTTTTCTCCAAATAATGACGGCAACAAAGACTTGATTCAGTACCGCTCAGTATTTTATCGAAATTTCACCAATCTAACCGCCAGCGTCTATGCAAGTACGGATACAGATTATCGTTCACCAATTTGGCAGAGCAGTAAAACTTTAGATGGTCGTAAAAATTACTTTGATAGTAAAGGGCCGAAATCTTATGTGGTTGAAAATACCGTATGGGATGGTCATGATAGTAGAGGAAATGCTGTGAAAGACGGCCTATATACCTATGTAATCCGCTACACGCCAGATGTCCCTGGGGCAAATGAACAAGCGGTAGCTTTCCAACTTCAAATCGATACACAAAAGCCAGTCATCACATCAGGTTATATCACCAACACAAATGGAGTAGAAACATTTGTTGCTCGTCAGGTAAAAGATGAAGGGGATGGTGGAATTCTAAGAAAAAGCCTCTTCTACCTTCAGCCAGATAAAAACAATAGCGTCCTCTATCAAGCTAGAGATGCTTTGGGAAATGTACGCATTTATGAACACCATGTTTATATTGCAGCAAATCAAGACGGCAGTTACACTTTGCCAAAAGGTGTAGAAAAGACCAATATTTTCTATTTGGTAGAAGATTTTGCTGGAAATAAAGATGTTATCTCTTTAGCAAAATTAGTAGGAGATGAAAATAGTGGACGGATTCGTGTAGCTTTGGTAGATGCTGAAAGTCATAAAGATTTGGATACGAGCTTTGTGTATCGTATCAAAGATGCGAATGGTAACTATGTCAATCTTGATAAAGGAAATGACATCAACTTCTTAGGATTTGGACACTATGTAGCTGAATTGTTCACTTATGATAAAGGCGGGCTAAAACTGCACAGTCCTCAAACGCAAGAATTTGATTTGACAGCTGAGGACAGCTTCAAAATAATTGAATTTTTAGCAAAAGAAATCGTCTATGCTCCGTTAAGTGTAGCTTTCGATCAAGCAGTTCCTAAAAATACATCCGTTGTCTTAAAAAATGCAGATGGAGATTTATTGGTATTACCAGTGCAAAAATATGGTCAAAATGCTTTTGGAAAAACGGTTGCAGTAGGTCGTTATACAGTTCTTGTGAAACTTCCTGCGGGTTATGAATTGTGGGATGAAAATCCAACGGTTGAGGTCTTTGAAGGTCAAAATAATCTTCTTAAGTTAGCGGTTATTATCAAAACGCAGCTACTAGCGGCTGTCAATAAACAAGCTAGTCTTGTCGCATCTGCTCAGTATTATAATGCAGCTGCAGAAAAACGCACAGCTTATGATCAGGCTTACGCAGTGGCTCAAGCTGCTGTGGCTGGCAAATTGACTCAAGCTGAAGTGGATAAAGTTTTAGCAGCTTTAAATACGGCTTCTAACGATTTGGACGGTAAAGATTCTGATATTGCTTCTGTGAAGCAAGCCATTGCTGCCTATGGTGCTATGACAAAAACAGGACGTTATGCCAACGCTACAGAGAAATACCGTCGCAATTATGACCAAGCTTTCCAAGCAGTTGCTTTGCTGTTAGCACAGGAGCGTGTAACTCAAGAACAAATTGATACAGTTTTAGCCCAATTAAAAGCAGCAGAGCAGCGACTGAATGGCAAAGACACGAACTTTAGCAGCTTGCAAAAGCTAGTGGATAGAGAAGTGGAATTTCAAGCAAGTAACTATCGCTTCATTTATGCTTCTGATGATGTCAAAGCAGCTTACTTAACAGCTTTTGAGCATGCTCAGGCTGTGTTGGAAAATCCAGGAGCAAGTCGGGAAGAAGTGAAAGCAGCTACTGCAAATTTAAGAAAAGCAAAACGAAAATTAAATGGGAAAAGACCCAAAAAGGTTCAAACACTAACTGTTTTGACAAAAACAAAAGTGCAAGTTGCTTCTAATGAATTAGTTTCTTAATTGAAAGCGGAGGTGGGACGACGAAATCAAATTCTTCGAATGATTGATTTCTGTTCCACACTCTCTTTTTTATCTGCGAGAAATTTCATCAGTATTTCTATTTTACAAAATCTTATTTTCCTGCTATAATAGTTTTTATGAAAGAGGTCTTGTCAGGATACTTTCTAGCGAGTCTGGGGTGGTGAAAGCCAGGTAAGTGAAAGATGAGGACGGAACTTTCGGTCAATTTTAGTCGGTAAATGTTTCATTAAGACTATATTAACAATGAAGTAATAAACTAGGGTGGAACCGCGTTTTGACGCCCCTATACAAATCTGTATAGGTATCGTGTCAAGTGCAGTTCTGCTTTTTGTTTTGTCAGTCAAATTGATTCACTTGTTGACGCTAGTGTTATTTCTACTATAAACTCAGGTTAGTAAGAATATTATCATAAAAAGAATGGAGTATCTTATGTCAAAGAAGTTGACTTTTCAAGAAATTATTTTAACGTTGCAGCAATTCTGGAATGATCAGGGCTGTATGCTTATGCAGGCTTACGATAATGAAAAAGGTGCTGGTACCATGAGTCCTTATACTTTCTTGCGTGCCATTGGTCCTGAGCCGTGGAATGCAGCTTATGTAGAGCCTTCACGTCGTCCAGCAGATGGACGTTACGGTGAAAATCCGAATCGCCTTTACCAACACCACCAGTTTCAAGTTGTGATGAAACCAAGTCCAAGTAATATTCAAGAGCTGTATTTGCAGTCTTTGGAGTTATTGGGAATTAATCCGTTGGAACATGATATTCGCTTTGTAGAGGACAATTGGGAAAATCCTTCAACAGGTTCTGCAGGTCTAGGATGGGAAGTATGGCTTGACGGTATGGAAATCACGCAGTTTACTTATTTCCAACAGGTCGGTGGTTTGCCTACCAACCCAGTGACATCTGAAGTTACCTATGGTTTGGAGCGGCTAGCGTCCTATATCCAGGAAGTAGATTCTGTTTATGATATTGAGTGGGCAGATGGAGTTAAGTACGGCGAAATTTTCCGTCAGCCAGAATTTGAACATTCAAAATACAGTTTTGAAGTGAGCGACCAAGCCTTGCTTTTAGAAAATTTTGATCATTTTGAAGCAGAAGCAAAACGCTGCTTGGAATATAATCTTGTGCACCCTGCTTATGATTATGTATTGAAATGCTCTCATACTTTTAATTTATTGGATGCTCGCGGAGCGGTTTCCGTAACAGAGCGTGCCGGTTATATTGCTCGGATTCGGAATTTAGCACGTATCGTTGCTAAAACTTTTGTGGCAGAGCGCAGACGACTAGGCTATCCATTATTAGATGAAGCAACACGTGAGAAATTATTGGCTGAGGAGGAGTAAAAAAATGACGAAAAATTTATTGGTTGAGTTAGGGTTAGAAGAAATGCCAGCCTATGTCGTGACACCAAGCATGAAACAATTGCGCGACAAAATGGCAGCCTTTTTAACAGACAATCGTTTGACTTTTGATAAGATTGAAATGTTTTCCACTCCTCGTCGCTTGGCTGTGCGCGTGTCCAATCTAAGTGAAAAGCAAACAGATTTAACAGAAGATTTTAAAGGACCAAGCAAGAAGATTGCTTTGGATGCAGATGGTCATTTTACGAAAGCTGCGCAAGGCTTTGTTCGTGGAAAAGGCTTGACTGTTGAAGATATCACTTTTCGTGAAGTCAAAGGCGAAGAATATGTCTATGTGACCAAGCAAGAAATCGGAAAACCTGTTGAGGAATTGATTGACGGAGTTGCCGATGTGCTGACCTCTCTGAGCTTTCCGGTCAATATGCACTGGGGCACCAATACATTTGAATATATTCGCCCCGTTCATACCCTGACTGTGTTGTTGGATGATGAGTCCTTTTTGATGAATTTGTTCGATATTGAAAGTGGACGGACAAGTCGGGGGCATCGTTTTCTCGGCCATGAAGTGAAGATTCAGTCAGCAGATTCTTACGAAGAGGACTTGCGTAAAGTTTTTGTCATTGCCAGCCCAATGGAACGTGAAAACATGATTTTGGATCAAATCAAAGAAATTGAGAGAATGCACAATGTTCATGTGGAGATTGACGAAGATTTGCTGGACGAAGTGCTGAATTTGATTGAATACCCAACCGCTTTTATCGGGCGTTTTGACGAGCGTTATCTAGATGTACCTGAGGAAGTTCTTGTGACTTCCATGAAAGTCAATCAACGCTACTTTGTTGTTCGTAACGAAAATGGCAAACTTCTTCCATATTTTGTATCGGTACGCAACGGAAATACAGAACATCTTGAAAATGTGGTCAAAGGAAATCAGAAAGTTTTGGTAGCTCGTTTGGAAGATGCAGAATTTTTCTGGCGCGAAGACCAACGATTGGTTATTTCTGATTTGGTTGAAAAGTTGAAAAATGTGACCTTCCATGAAAAAATAGGTTCTCTAGCAGAGCACATGGAGCGAACAGCAAAGATTGCAGCTCTTTTAGCAGAAAAAGCTCAGTTATCTAAGCAAGAAATGAAAGATGTAGCGCGAGCTGCAGCTATTTACAAGTTTGATTTGTTGACTGGTATGGTTGGTGAGTTTGATGAGCTGCAAGGTATCATGGGTGAAAAATATGCCCTGCTTGCAGGAGAAAACACAGCAGTAGCTAAAGCCATTCGGGAGCATTATTTGCCAACTGCCAGTGACGGTGAATTGCCAGACACGAAAGTTGGTGCAATTTTAGCTATTGCAGACAAGATGGATACGATTCTTTCTTTCTTCTCGGTCGGACTCATTCCAAGCGGTTCAAATGACCCTTATGCTCTTCGTAGAGCAACGCAAGGTGTTGTGCGTATTCTTGATAAATTTGGTTGGCACATTGCTTTAGATGAATTGGTAGAAGAGATTTATGCGCTGCAATTTGACAGTCTCACATATAGCAATAAAGAACAAGTGCTTGATTTCTTCCGTGCACGTATTGAAAAAATGATGGACAGCGATGTTCCAAAAGATATCGTGTCTTCTGTTTTAAATAGTTCAACGTTTGTTGTGCGTGATTTGGTCGAAGTAGCCGCACTCCTAGCAGAAAAAGCACAAGAAGATTCTTTCAAATCATCGGTCGAAAGTTTAGCACGTGTCTTTAACTTGGCAGAAAAAGCAGAAACGGCTAGTGTTGTGGACGAGAGCCTCTTTGAAAATGCCGAAGAAAAAGCCCTTCATGCAGCAGTAGAAAACTTAACGTTATCTGATGACTTAACAGATAATATTGAGCAACTCTTCGCTTTAAGTCCAGTGATTGACGCTTTCTTTGACAATACTATGGTTATGGCTGAAGATGAAGCAATCCGAGCAAATCGTTTGGCACTCTTAGCTGCCTTAATGACGAAAGCCAAAAAAGTGGCACAATTTAACCAAATCAATACAAAATAATCCAAGGAGGGAAAAATGGAACCAAAGAAAATCGAACGTATCAACGAACTTGCCAAAAAGAAAAAAACAGTTGGCCTAACGCCAGAAGAAAAAGTAGAGCAAGCTAAATTGCGTGAAGAATACATTGAAGGCTATCGTCGTAGCGTTCGCCACCACATTGAAGGGATTAAAATTGTGGATGAAGAGGGTAATGACATCACACCGGAAAAGCTCCGTCAAGTCCAACGTGAAAAAGGCTTGCACGGTCGAAGTTTGGATGATCCAAATTCGTAATAAAGGTAACAAAACATCGCTGAGAAAAATTCTCAGCGATGTTTTCATCTATTTTGTAATATCTTCAAAGTGGTCAAATGTTTGACTGTCAATAACCGCCATCAACAGTTCGTCCTTTTTAAAGGTATAGTCAGGTGATGTATCAATGTTGAGAACACCGTCGGGTGTTTCTCGAAAACCAATGATGTTAAGCTTATGATTCTGACGAAGTTTTAATTGGGCTAAATTTTTACCAATCCAAGCCTGAGGTGGATAAAATTCAATAATAGATACATTTTTATCTAATTCAATGACGTCAGTCGTAGCTTGATGCAAAATATTTTTAGCAAGCGAAATCCCGGTCTCACGCTCAGGGGAGATGCAGCGGTCTGCTCCGACCTTTAGCAAGACTTCTCTGGTTGTTTTACTTTTCACCTTGGCAATTACTTTTTCAACGCCTAACGATTTGCAGTGCATAACAGCAAGGACACTCGATTCTAGATTGTCTCCAGTAGCGACCACTACCGTATCACAGGTATCAATCCCTGCCGCCTGAAGCAAATCATGGTCTGTAATATCGCCGACCACACCTCGTGCTAAAATAGGTTCAAAATGATTGATGACATCTTCATGGTCATCGACAGCTATAATATCGCAGTTGTATTTGCGAAGTGTGTTAATGATACTGCGACCGAAAACTCCCAGCCCCAGTATACCGATTGTTCGTTTATCCATAAAATTCCTTCCTATCCAATAATAATATTTGCATTGGCAAATTTAATTGTGTCTTTTTTCTTCGGTTTTCGATTGGAAAGACTGACAATTAAGGTCAATGGTCCGATACGTCCGATAAACATCAAAAACATAATCACGGTTAAGGCGGCATGATTTAAAGTAGGTGTTAGATTTGCCGTTACGCCCACCGTTCCAAGAGCGGACATGGCTTCAAACATTAAGTAAATAAAACGATGTCCGTTATCAGCGACCATAGTCAAAAAAGTCAAGCCAATGATAAAGGTTGTTGTAAAGACAATCAAGACACTAAAGGCTTTTTGAATGGTAGAGGGAGAAAACGTATGGTGGCCAAAATTAGTATGAGGTAAGCCAAGGATTTCCGTTCGGGCGAAGGCTAATACGACCAAAAAAGTAGTGATTTTCAAGCCCCCTGCCGTTCCTCCGGGAGCACCTCCTAGAAACATCTGAATGATGTAAAGGAGAAGGGTTACTGGGCGAGCTTGTGTATAGTCAATTGTTGCAAATCCAGCCGTCCGCATGGTGACGGTTTGAAAGAAGCTGACTAACAGTTTTTTTCCAAAAGGAAGTTGCCCAATCGTAGCTGCATTTTGGTATTCTGTTAGAAATGTCAAACAGGTTCCACTGATTAAGATAATGGCAGTCAAAGCCAGAACTAATTTTGTATGAAAACGTAGTTTTCGTTTTCGCCCATTTGTTTGAATATTTGTTTTTAAGTCAAACCAAACTGAAAAACCCAAGCCTCCCATGATAATCAAGGCAGCAATGGTCAAATTGACCAAGGCATCTGTTTTGTATGCCAATAAGCTAGTGCTTCCTAAGTTGTCAAATCCAGCATTACAAAATGCAGAGATAGCAAGGAAAATGGAAGTTAGAAGTCCTTTTCCCCATCCTAAAAGGGGGACAAATCGAAAACTGAGGATAAATGCCCCAAGAGCTTCAATGCTGAAAGTAATGAGAAAAATGGAGCGAAGAAAGTCGCGAATAGAATTTGTCTCATCTCGACTAAGACTTTCTTGTAAAGTAGTACGATTGGAAAAACTGAGTTTCTGATTGGAGCGGACATAAATCAGCCCAATAAAGCTAATCAGCCCCAAACCGCCAATCTGAATGAGGAGCATACAGATAATCTGTCCCCAAACATTGTAAGTATCTGCAACAGACTGCGTAAAAAGTCCCGTCACACAAACCATTGAAACTGACGTAAAGAGGTGATCAAAATAATTAGCTTTAGAAGCCACTGTCTGTATAAAAGGCAGATTTAAAAGAAGAGAGCCCACCACAATTACAAGAGCAAAGCTCAATAAAATGCGCCTAGCAGGAGATAATCTGGATAAGAAACGTGACATTTGTAATTTCCTTCATAGAATAATGACTTTATTTTACCACAAAGCAGCTTAAAAGACGAGAAGGAAGGCGCAAGAAGTCTAGTCCTTCTTTAAAAGTTTTCGACCGAAAAATATGCAACTAGCAATCACTGACACATCTAACCAGAACAAGATTGGATCTGTTAAGATGAAGAAAAAATAGAGACACACGACGAGGAGAATTACTAAGAGAGCTAGGATAATTTTTTTGTATTGTTGAAGTTTCATTTAAGTTTAGCCTTTCTATTTTCTTTCTATTTTTCTAGAGTTCTATTTGTGGAAAGTAAATCATACCGCCAACGAGTGGTTCGATAATGAGGAATCCCACAATGAGCAAAATGACAAGTGGACTAGTTAGGGAACGCCAGAGAGCATGTAAATAGTTTACTTTCCAGTCTAGCGATTTTTGAAACACTATCCATAAAAAGATAGCAAGGGGCAATAAAATAGCTGTCAGAATCGCTCGCCTTTTCAGTTGCTTTGGCGTGATTGGTAAGGTTGAAAGTTCTTCTTTATCAAACTTTTGCACACCTCGGTCTTCAGTCTTTAGGTAGACGATTTCTTGTGTTAAGAGTGCTAGCAATAATATAAATATAGGAAATGCGATTGCAATCACTTTTGGGAAATAAATTCCCAAAATAGAAGCCATAAGACTAGAGAATAGCAAAATATAATAAAGCCAGATAAAAGTCGCGCTGCTGGCTTTGCCAATCTCTCGCCGTCGATATTCATCTAGTGGTCCGACAATTCAAAATATACGTTTGATTAGTTTGTCAGTTAAAGATTCCTTTTTCATTTTTGTATCCTTTCAAATCGTTCTTGTCATTCCAAAAAAGTGTGTTTAAGTCTGTTCCCAAAGCTAGTGCTAGGTTAATGCAAAGTTCTAGTGTGGGATTATATTTGTTGTTTTCAATCATGTTAATTGTCTGCCGTGAAACGCCAATTTGTTTGGCAAGGTCTCGTTGCGAGAGTCCTAGATTTTTTCGGAAATCTTTCACGTGATTCATGCATTTCTCCTTATCCTAGTGTCAACTATAAGTGACTTTTGTCCTTTTATTATAAATATACTTGTGAAATATGTCAAATATAATTGACAAATAACTTTACATGATTCTAAAATTCTTTTTTTAAATCTTTGTGGTATAATAGTAAAGATATGACAAATGAATTTCATCATGTGACAGTTCTTCTGCACGAAACCATTGATCAACTTGATATAAAACCAAATGGAGTCTATGTTGATGCCACTCTGGGTGGAGCAGGACACAGTGAATATTTATTGAGTAAATTAGGGAAAAACGGTCATCTATATGCTTTTGATCAAGATCAGACTGCTATTGAGCATGCTCAAAAACGCTTAGCGTCGTATGTTGAACAAGGAATGGTGACTTTTATCAATGACAATTTTCGTCATTTAAAAGCTCGCTTGAATGAACTAGGTGTTGAAGAAATTGATGGTATTTGCTATGATTTAGGAGTTTCGAGTCCGCAACTTGATGAGCGTGAGCGTGGCTTTTCCTATAAGCAAGATGCTCCGCTTGATATGCGAATGAATCGTGAGGCAAAGCTAACGGCTTACGAAGTAGTTAATCAATATAGCTATCATGATTTAGTGCGTATTTTTTTCAAGTATGGGGAAGATAAATTTTCAAAACAAATTGCTCGTAAAATTGAGCAAATGCGTGAAAAGAAACCGATTGAAACCACTACGGAGTTGGCGGAGATTATTAAATCTGCTAAGCCTGCCAAGGAATTAAAGAAAAAAGGTCACCCAGCTAAACAGATTTTTCAAGCCATTCGTATTGAGGTCAATGATGAGTTGGGAGCGGCAGACGAGTCCATTCAACAGGCGATGGATTTGTTAGCGGTTGATGGGCGGATTTCTGTGATTACTTTTCATTCGTTAGAAGACCGCTTGACCAAGCAACTTTTTAAAGAGGCATCAACAGTGGATGTGCCGAAAGGCTTACCATTTATTCCAGAGGATTTACAACCTAAAATGAAATTGGTTACTCGAAAACCTATTTTACCAAGTAAAGAAGAACTAGATAACAATAATCGCGCGCATTCAGCCAAGCTGCGTGTAGCGCAAAAAGTACATAAGTGAGGATTGAGATGGCAAATAATAGACCAAGAACGACTAGTCAGCTACTTCAGGCGCGTATCCAAAGATTTTCTCGTGTTGAAAAGGCATTTTATGGCGCTATAGTCTTGACAGCGGTTATCTTAGCAACCAGTGTTGTCTTTATGCAAACAAAATTATTGCAGGTGCAACGTGATTTAACGACTGTCAATTCAAAAATCGAGGCGAAGCAAACAGAGTTAGATGATGCCAAGCAAGAGGTTAATGAATTGATCCGTAGTGAACGTTTGTCAAAATTAGCAAGTTCACAGGAAATGACTCAGAATAATGAAAATATCAGAACGGCGGAGTAGAGCATGAATGGACTCAGAAGACGAATTTTAAACCATGCTTTGAAAAATCGTAGGAATCCTGGTTACAACCGTAGACGAGTAGGGAAAAATCTAAGCGTTTTGACGGTTTTTGTCTTTTTTGTTTTCCTAATCAATTTTGCAATTATCATTGGAACGGGAAAGAAGTTTGGTGTGAATTTAGCTGAACAGGCAAGTCAAGTGCATCAAATCACAAAGATCGTCCCAGCTAAACGTGGAACTATTTATGACCGTAATGGTTTGCCAATAGCTGAAGACGCGACTTCCTATAATGTTTATGCTGTTATTGATAAAAGTTATAAGTCAGCAACAGGAGAAATTCTCTATGTAGAAGAATCTCAATACGATAAGGTAGCTGATGTATTTAACAAGTATCTTGGTATGGACAAGGACTACGTCAAAAAACAACTATCTCGAAAAAAATTACAACAAGTTTCGTTTGGTGCTCAAGGAAATGGTATCAGTTATAGCAATATGAATACCATTCGTGAGGAATTGAAAAAAGCAAAAGTAAAGGGAGTTGATTTCACAACTAGTCCAAATAGAAGCTATAAAAATGGGAATTTTGCTTCAGTATTTATAGGATTAGCGCAACTTCAGGAAAATAAAGACGGTAGCAAAATGCTTGTTGGAACAACAGGTTTAGAAGCTGCTTTAAACAAGACGTTAGCCGGAATAAATGGGGTTATCACCTATGAAAAAGATAAAAACGGAAATATAGTACCGGGATCAGACAAGGTTTCAAGGCAAACACAAGATGGAAAAGATGTTTATACAACCTTATCCTCAGACTTACAGTCTTTCCTTGAAACGCGGATGAATGCTTTTGTGGAAAAAGCCAAAGGAACTTATGCCAGTGCCACATTAGTCAGTGCAAAAACTGGAGAAATCCTTGCAACGACGCAGCGTCCAAGTTTTGATGCTGATACAAAGCAAGATCTGACAAAAGACTTTGCTTGGTCTAGTGCTCTCTATCAAAATCAGTATGAACCTGGCTCAACGATGAAGGTCATGACACTAGCTGCAGCTATAGACAATAACACTTTCCCAGAAAATGAAACGTATAATAATAGTGGCTTACAAATTGCGGATGTAACAATTCGAGACTGGAATGTCAACATGGGACTTTCTGAAGGACAGACATTAACCTATGCTCAAGGTTTTGCTCTTTCTAGTAATGTGGGAATGGCTTCTCTTGAGAAAAAAATGGGTGACGAAAAATGGCTAGACTATCTTAGCAAGTTTAAATTTGGACTACCCACACGCTTTGGAATGAATTATGAAGATTACGGCGGTCTTCCGGCAGATAATATCGTTACTTATGCAATGAGTGCTTTTGGTCAAGGGATTTCAGTTACTCAGATACAAATGTTACGTGCTTTTTCTTCTATCGCCAATGATGGTGTAATGGTTGAACCAAAATTCATCAGTGCAATTTATGATTCAAAAAGTGGAAGTGCGCGTAAGGCTTCTACAGAAATTGTCGGGCACCCTGTTTCCAAAGATGCTGCTAAGTCAACGAGAGACCATATGGTGACTGTCGGTACAGATCCTATTTACGGAACCTTATATAGCAAGGCAGAAGGTCCGATTATCAAAGTGCCTAATCAAAATGTGGCAGTTAAATCCGGTACAGCACAAATTGCCGGAGAAAATGGCAGTGGTTATCTGACAGGGGCAAATGATTACATCTATTCTGTTGTGGCAATGACACCAGCAGAAAATCCTGATTTTATCATGTATGTAACTCTGAAACAGCCCTCAGAATCTTTCCAACCAATCTTCTGGAAAGAAGTTGTCAATCCGGTGCTAGAAGAAGCTGCAGCGATGAAGGATACGTTGAACTTGACGACGCAAACCCCTGTTTTAAAGTCAGTTTCAAAAGAAATGGCTTATAAAATGCCCTCTACTAAAAATACCAGCTCTGGTGATTTAGCAGATGAGTTACGACGCAATCTTGTACAACCTATTATCCTAGGTACTGGTAAAAATATTAAAAAAGTCTCTGTAAAAACAGGTGAAGCACTGAAATCCAATCAGCAAATCCTTGTCTTAACAGATGACTTTACTGAAATGCCGGATATGTACGGTTGGACCAAGAAAAATACTGAAACATTTGGTGAATGGTTGGGCATAAAAGTGCATGTTAAGGGCAAAGGCTCTAAAGTCGTTGCCCAAAGTGTTAAAACCAACGCATCACTCAAGAAAATAAAAGAAATAACAATTACATTAGGAGATTAGCATGTTACAAGCTATCGTTGCAGGTGTTGTGACCTTTATTCTAACTCTGGTTGGAATACCTGCTTTTATTCGTTTTTATCATAAAGCCCATATTTCTGGGCAACAAATGCACGAGGATGTGAAGCAGCACCAAGCAAAAGCGGGAACTCCAACCATGGGTGGGACTGTTTTCTTGCTAGCTTCCGTTTTGTCCAGTTTTGTGATTGCGCTTATATCAAGAGAACTCTCAAGCGCTGCTTTGATGATATTGTTTATTCTTGTTTTGTACGGTATTGTTGGTTTCTTGGACGACTTTTTAAAAGTTTTTCGCAAAATAAATGAAGGCTTAAATCCCAAGCAAAAATTAGCTCTTCAAATTATTGGTGGTATTGTTTTTTACTTCTTCTTTGACACCCACGGTGGAGGCGATTTGCTTAATGTTTTTGGTTTCCCACTTCATTTAGGTTATCTTTATATCGCTTTTGCCCTCTTTTGGTTGGTTGGTTTTTCCAATGCAGTCAATTTGACAGATGGCATTGATGGATTAGCTAGCATTTCTGTTACAATCAGTTTGACAGCTTATGTAGTTATTGCGGTGGTTCAGCATCGTTTTGATATTTTAATTGTCATTTTGAGTATGATTGGCGGTCTGCTTGCCTTCTTCATTTTCAATCATAAACCAGCTAAAATTTTTATGGGTGATGTAGGGAGCTTAGCACTTGGTGGTATGTTAGCAGCCATTTCGATGGCGCTTCATCAAGAATGGACGCTGCTCATCATTGGAATTGTCTATGTCTTTGAAACAACTTCGGTTATGATGCAGGTTTCTTATTTCAAATTGACCGGCGGCAAACGTATTTTTCGGATGACACCAGTTCATCACCATTTTGAACTGGGAGGTCTATCAGGGCATGGTAAAGCTTGGAGTGAATGGAAAGTCGATTTCTTTTTCTGGGGAATTGGTCTTGTAGCTAGCTTACTAACACTTGCAATTTTATATTTATAAGAGAAACGAGGTGGGGACAATATTATTTCTGCCTCGCTTTTTTGTGACGAAAACTTCGTCCCTACCTCACTAGTCTTCTAGATTGCTGAATAACCACCCCTCTGAGAGATGAGGTTAGAAACTAAAAAATGCAAATTTTATCTCTGGATGTCTCTTTTTTTGTTTTTAAATAGCAGAAAATCCGAAAAATATATTAAAAAATCATGATTTTTCTTGTACTTATACGAAAAAAGTGTATAATAGGTTCAATATTTAGTTGAAGGAGGGGAGCAGTTGCTATCTTCATAAAGTAGAATGGCTTATTTTTTAACTTTAAAAGAATATTTATTCAATTTGAGTCAAAAGATAAATTTATTATTTTTGCTTCTTTATGTATTTTGTGGCTTTTTTAATCATATTATGCAGCAAATAACTAGTATTTTGAATAAATAATATTTTCTGTCAAAAACAGCTCTTTACTTTTTGAAACTATTTCGGTATAATATTCAATGTAATAAGATGTGACATTAGAGGAGGTTTATCTATGAAATCATCAAAATGGATTATTGCAACAGGAGTTGTGCTAAGCGCTGGAATCCTATTATCAGGTTGTGGCAAGTCAGCTTCTAGCACATCAACTTATTCATACGTGTATACACAAGATCCAGACACGCTAAATTATCTGATGGCGAACCGTGCGACAACTTCAGATGTTGTGACTAACTTAGTTGATGGATTATTGGAAAATGACCAGTACGGAAATTTAGTTCCGGCGCTTGCTAAGTCATGGACAGTCTCCAAAGATGGCTTGACATATACGTATAAATTACGTAAAGATGCTAAATGGTACACATCAGAAGGTGAAGAGTACGCAAGTGTAAAAGCGCAAGACTTTGTAACTGGCTTGAAATACGCCGCAGATAATAAATCAGAAGCCCTTTACCTCGTTCAAGATTCTGTCAAAGGTTTAGATGCTTACATCAAGGGTGAAACGAAAGATTTTTCAACGGTTGGAGTAAAAGCTCTAGATGACTATACAGTACAGTATACACTCAGCCGTGCAGAGACTTATTGGAATTCAAAAACGACCAATAATATCCTCTTCCCAGTTAATGCAGATTTCTTGAAATCACAAGGAAAAAATTTTGGTTCTGTAAAACCAACCAGCATTCTATACAATGGTCCTTATCTATTGAAGTCTCTGACAGCCAAGTCTTCTATGGAATTTGCTAAAAATCCTCATTACTATGATAAAAAGAATGTTCATTTGGATAACATTAAATTGACATATTATGACGGCTCTGACCAAGAAGCCCTTATCCGTAACTTCACAGATGGTGCCTATAGTGCAGCTCGTCTTTATCCAAATAGCTCTAGTTTTGCTTCTGTTAAGAAACAATATGCTAACAATATCATCTATAGTTTGCAAGATGCGACCAGCTACTATTATAACTTTAATTTAAATCGTCAGTCCTATAACCATACATCGAAGAAAACAGATGCTCAAAAGGCTGCGACCCAAGAAGCGGTGCTAAATAAAGCTTTCCGTCAAGCTATCAATTTTGCCTATAATCGTACTTCTTATGGTGCACAAAGTAATGGGAAAGACGGAGCGACAAAGGTATTGCGGAACACACTCGTGCCACCAACATTTGTTTCTATCGGTGATAAAACGTTTGGTGATGTTGTGTCTTCTAAGCTGGTAAACTATGGCTCAGAATGGTCAAACATGAATTTGGCCGATGCACAAGATGCTTATTACAATCCAGAAAAAGCTAAAGCAAAGTTTGCTCAAGCTAAAGCAGAACTGCAAGCAAAGGGTGTTCAGTTTCCTATCCACTTAGATGTACCAGCTGATCAGACAAGTAAAATTGGTGTTCAATGGGAAAGTTCCATGAAACAATCTGTTGAGTCTGTCTTAGGCACAGAAAATGTTGTCATTGATATTCAACAAATGAGTTCAGATGAATTAAACAATATCAGTTATTTTGCTAATACAGCTGCTCAAAAGGACTATGATTTGTATAATGGTGGTTGGTCTGGTGACTATCAAGACCCATCTACTTATCTAGATACTTTGAATACAAAAAATGGTGGTAGTTTACAAAACTTTGGTCTGGAACCAGGTCAAGAAAATGATAAGATCAAGGCAGTTGGACTGGACACATATACAGAGATGCTAGCAGAAGCAAATGCTGAAACCAACGAAGCTACACGCTATGAAAAATATGCCGAGGCGCAAGCATGGTTAATTGATAGTGGCTTGACAATGCCAAACCTCTCTCTTGGAGGAACACCATCTGTGACGAAAACAGTTCCATTTAGCCGTTCTTATTCATTAGTTGGAATCAAAGGTGCTTCAAGCAGTTATTTCAAATATGTCAAACTGCAAGACAAAATTGTAACAACAAAAGAATACGAAAGTGCTAAAAAGAAATGGCTAAAAGAAAAAGAAACCTCTAATAAAAAAGCGCAAGATGACTACGAAAATCATGTGAAATAAAACAAATGTAAGAAACTTCTATGAACGATAAGCTTCGTAGGAGTTTCTTTTTGTTGTTCCTATCTAAAGAACCTATATCGAAGAAGTCTCAAATAAGAGTTGGCTTTAGGGAGTGATTTTAAGTGCTGACAGATACATTTTTTCAAAAAAATTTCTTGACAAGGAGTTTCTATCCTGTTATACTAATAAGGTACCCAATCGCGGGGATGGCGGAATTGGCAGACGCGCAGGACTAAGGATCCTGTGACCG
>ERZ772957.544-NODE-544-length-29628-cov-8.237582_pt1 | contig 29628 bp, 35 predicted proteins | sample MGYA00580682_ERZ772957 | MGnify/ENA primary metagenome ERZ772957 (study PRJEB29015, sample SAMEA2737921) | human oral metagenome | biome: human oral; feature: human-associated habitat; material: dental | place: China | collected 2025 ...
CAATAATTTATTTTTAGTTTAATAATTGCCATTTATAAAGAAATTAAATCAGCTAATTACAATATTAAACCTACAATTAACCGCGCTGACAGAAATAAATAATATAATTTTTATCAGGGCTCACCGCTGCGCCCAACGCATATGGATGATTCCAATTACCACCAAAATCAAATAAATATATTACATAATCATCAGGTATTTCTACCGTGTCTTCATTAAAAGACAATCTATGTAAATATTGTTTCTGTAGTTTTCGATTCTCCACCTCTGTATAAGTAGGATATTTCTTCTTACCTAAACCTACCGTATCCGTCGGTTTAGGTTTTAATGTATCTCGCTCAGTCTCTACTCTCTTGCGCGTTTCTACATAACGTTTATACTTAGCTTCGCTATCCTCACCATCAATCTTAATCTTATTAAATTCAGCCAACACTTGATTCTGTAATGCATACATTTCATCAACAGATTTCTCAATAGGATTATCCACTAGATTTTGTACATATTTGCCCATAGGTACTGTTGTATTTGCTACAATAACTATCGATGTAGGCATTAAGGTTTTCAAAGTATCTGCATATTCCATATTTGAATCAACATAGTTTTTTACATATACATTGGATAGATCAGATTTTGAAATGACAACTTTAGAATCAATCCGTGCCTCATCAATATAAGGCTTCAATTGATCTGGTGTACCACCAAAAGCCAGTTGTACATATGAACCGCCTTGTAAGAACGAGGGATTACTATGTAGATGAATATTTTTTGCAAAGCTAGGTATTTGTTTAGGAAAACCTGAAATCGTAGCAACTAGCTTATAATCCTTAGGATTATTTATAGGATATTCAATTAACTCTATAGGTTTAAAAAATCCCTCTAATAACTCTTTTATCTCCTCTTTAGTTCTAGCCGTATACAGATCATAGGATTTCCCTTTATTCTTTTCTAGAAAGGCTTTAAATTCTTTATCACTTGCTTTATTCTTATCTGCACGCGTTCTGTAGGATGGAATATTAACTGGATTCGTTAATTTAATTTCCCCGTGTCCATTTTTTCTCATATAAGGACTTACGATACGTAATGGTTTATCTCTACTGCCATATCCATAGCCTTGCTTATTTGTTTCTAACGTATTATAGCGCGTAATTTGTTTGAGTGCCTTTTCATCCCGATCATTATAAAGGAGATCAAAAATTTGATACTCCACCTTCATATCTGACTTTTGTAGTTCTAATAATCGTTGTTTAGCTCGTTTCTGACTTTGTGCTTTCAATAACTCAATTTCTTCTGCTGAAAGCTTTCTTGGTGTTTTTGAATTGCCCGTCCCGACTCTTTTAAAAGCACCAGGAATAACTTCAACAAACTCTGACTTTAAAGAATCTTCAGATTTTATATTACTTTTGATTGTAATACTTGACGTCTGACTTTGATTTTCTACTGATGCAGCCAAACTAGATTGACAAGACAATGCTAGTGAAAGCATGCATAAGGCAATACTTTTTTTAATCATATCTCTCCCATAAAACTCTGCTCATACAGATATAAAAGAAGGACCTACAGTGAACTGTAGGTCCTTATATTTGGTGCGGTTGGAGGGACTTGAACCCTCACGAGCGTACGCTCACCACCCCCTCAAGATGGCGTGGCATTTAATAAATATTTATAAACTCAAGAAATACAGTATCTATCAGCTTTTATATAACATATATAATTATATATTTTAGCATATTTTAATATAAATTGATGTCAAATTGATGTCAAAACTGCAAAAAAATAGGGCACCTACTTTTATAGTAAGTGCCCTTGTTTAATAATCAAAAGTTGTCTGCATATCCACCTTTATGCAGTAAGGAGAAATAGGATCACCTCCATATTATCTACGTAATGCACCAGCCAAGAAAAGTGCAGCATTACTAATCGCCCATGTATCACGTTGGCGACGTAACCTTTGTTCTGTTCGTTTATTATTTTTTATTTCCGCTTTCAACTCGTTCAATGAGCTCGAGGCCTGATTTAATCTCTGCTCTTGCTCTGTTATTTTGTTCGAGGCTTTCGCTAATTCTTGCCCCTGTTTCTCGTTGATTTCACTCAATTCTGTTAAGGCTTTCGCCCTCTCGTTGTTGATAACCCTCAATTCTTTTAATTCGGTCGCCTGCGTCATTGTTAAGCTGTCGGCTTGCTTCAATGAGTTTGTTGAGTTCTCGATTGAGGCGTCGGCTGTCCTCAAGTGCTCCTTGAGCTTGTTCCAATCGCTTAATGGCACGTTGATAGTTGGCTCTTGCGGTGAAGTAGCCTCTTGCGAGTTGGCCAATGCCAACGATGAGCAACACACAAATAGCACCAATAATAAGCCGCTTAATAGTAACATACGATTTAAGCGTTTCGAGGTATGTCTTAATTTTCTCATACATATCTATCCCCCTATTTAATCAAGATCATTCCAGCGTGCTGCATACCCTCGTACATCAACATGTACGAAGTCTTGGTGATAGTATTTGCCAATTCCATCCGCCCCACATTCCTCGGCAACTTGTGCAAGGTAATCAACATCAATGCCGTCATAGGTGATATCGGCTGCCGTCCCTAATACATGTTGAGAATTAGACACACCGCCTACTTCTGCATTATGTTCAGGGCAACGGTAGCCACTATTGATATATAACGGAACCCCTAAACGTTCACGAATTGCGTCTAATAAATCCACTAAACGCTTGTCGATGATATGGTCTAACTTATTGTGTCCAGTCTCATCGACTTCATGTCTGTTACAATTACAAGCGAACTCATAATCATCAAAATATGCACCAATTTTCATTATATGTACCTCCAATTAAAATAGGGCTGCAATTATACAGCCCCATATAAATACATTACTTTTTTAAAAGCATATCAATCTTATTTTGAACTAATTCCAATAAGCCTGAAATGGTAGTATTGCCACCGTCTCGCATATTTTCCAATATAGAAAGGAATTCGACGGAGCCAAGATATAGCCACACAAGATTGACTGCAAACGCATAATTGCCGGCCATGAAGTCAAAGCACCATGCACCGCCAGTAGCTAGGCAATATGTTAATACCTTTGTTACAAATGGTTTTCGCATGTGTTTGGACGATATAAGCCCTTTACCCCATGCAGCAGGAATAGCGATATATTTGGAATAGCCGCTTATATTCTCTGGGCTTGCTCCCATATCAATGAGCATTTTATACCCAATAGCCGACCATTTGGTAATTAAATCTAAGAATACAAGTATAATGAATATGCCTAACACCTGTACGTGTTTTAAGCCGAGCATATATATGCCTACCTCTGCGATTAAGGCAAGCAAGGCTTTAATAGCGAATGACTCCGTAAGCATTCGCCAAGCTTCGCTCATGAAGTGTGTTATCTCGTTCATTTATCCTCCCCTATGAAATACAATTATAGTGGTTCTTCACCGGTATTAATGTATTGATGATTAGTGCTATCCCACTCTAAGATACTACGCATGAAGTCAATTTGTTTAAGCCCATCACCTTTAGTGCCAATATTGATAATTCTATTACCGACAGGACTAGCTAAGTGTAAGAACTTAACAAGCTCTGGCTTATTGACAAAGATTGGAATAGTAGGTAGAACTGTACCTCTATACTCAACAAGGATATAGATATAGAGCTGCTTCTTACCATTAGTTACAATTTCAATGGAGTCGAAGTCACGCTCTTGCCATTTACCAAAGAACTTGAAGTCTTTACCGTCAGACCAGCTGTTAGTAGTTTGTTGGTTAGTAACATTAATTACTAGCTTACGTCCGTATTTGGAGTATTTAGAGCCACAGTCTGTGTAGGTTTCGTCTGGAGTAGCAGCAGTATCATCTGGGATACCAGCGATAGTAAACTCACCGACCTTCTGGCCCAAGAAATTGTGGTATGTGATTTTCACATCATCATCTCCAAGGCCTTCCTCTAAGGTGATATTACCAGTACCCGCTTGGCCTAGTTTGAACTCGGTCTCACCTAATTTGACAGTATAATGTGGCTCACCTTCAACACCAATCACTCTTTGACCACGGAATGTATTTAATACCTTAAGCTCCTTGAAGTCAGTCCGTGGGAACGGCTTACCAGAGTTACCTAATACCGCCATAAGAACGTGGTCCACTGATGCGGACTCACACCACACATTACCCTCTAATAGAGCTCGGTATGTGGTATCAGCCGTACCAGCTGGACCTGGGTCACCTTTATCACCTGGGTCACCTTTTTCACCCGGGTCACCCTTAGGGCCTTTTAAAGCCTCTAGTTGTTCGGGTGTGAAATCCTCATATCGGAATGGTTCGCCTTTCGGGCCTTGCTTTCCTTGTTCGCCCGGTAATCCTTGCGCCCCCGGAATTACAACGTCTATCACTTTCGGAACCCTTGCTTTAACGTTCACATATTCAAAGTTATTTGTATCTTCCATAATTATTGCACCCCCTAATGTGCTGAAATATCATGAATGAATTTCATATCACCCATTACGATTTTAGTGGTATCGTTCCCATGAATAAGGAACACATCATATTGACCGCTCCTATAATTGCGGTTGATGTTCTTAGTTGCCTCGGCGTTGATAGTACAATACACGATATTATCGTGAATCACACATTCAGCCTCAGCCAATAGCTTGCCTTGTAGGCTCCGCACTTTCATAACCGCCGTACAGTTAGTTAAATCAAAATCGGCACTGACCTCGTAGCCTCTACGATGATCAGCGCCGATGTGTAATGTTTCTGGCTCGTTTCTGATAAAGTTCATATGTACCTCGCTATTAAATCATCATTATTTCAATAGCTGGAATATTTTGAGTTCCGTCAAGTTCACAAATCAATACTTGGGTTGTTGTGATTGAGTTTTGTCTAATGATACCGCCAGCATTTCCGCCGTACGTTGTTATAATATCAACGCCGTCGCCGTCCCAGCTAACTTTGTGGCTCATGTAGCCATTGTCTGAGCTAATAGCTGCCAATGGGTAAGTAAAACTCAATCCAGCTTTTTTAATGCCATGAAATTTAACTTTGCCTATTTCATATTCTTCCTTAGATAGGAATGTAGCAGGATAATCCTTATGAATGACTAATGCTAACCGCATTGTTAATAAATTGCTGTTAAATATAACAGTGCCGTTCTTATCGTATATTTCCATGCCGTATTTATCTGTTTTAGGCATTTTGTTAGAAAATACATATACTTCCATAGTGTCAGCAATCTTGCGTATGTTTCCAAGGCTATCTGTTTTAAAGCTGATTCGCAAGTAATTCGTCCATTTGCCGATACGAGTAGGGTGGTTCTTATTTCTAATTTCTGCAAGTTCAATGTCATTGACAGGCAAGTTTGTACTCATAGCATATACATATTGCTCGTTGGCTTGTCGCTGCAAAATCGGAATGTATAAATTAGCGAGGTATATATCCCCGTTAGGCGTGCGTTGAACGCCGTATATAATCCCGTCGCCATTATATCCATAATATTTATTATGCTCCACTTCAATCGACTGTTTAATCGGCATACCCTTGAGGCTGATTTTATATTTTAAATACAAGCAACTATCTGTATCGTTAATTGTTACTATACTGTCATTATTATGACTTTCAAAATGTTTCATGCTACATCACCCCATAGATTAATGCTACTTTACAAGGTTTATTGACGTTATTAGGTGCTTTTAAATTCCATGAGATTTTACCACCCTCAACAACAATATTGTAATTAGGCCCAAAGCCATACAAATAGCCGTCATTATCGCCTGCATACGAATTCAAGAAATACCATATATGCTGGTCCTTGCTCAATTCGACTGTGGCGCTACCGCTTTCCTCAATCACATCGAAACGCTTAACGCCAGATACTTTTGTTAGTCTATCCGTCAAGCTGACAATTTGAACGCCGTTCTTATTAAATACTTGTAATCCAGCTGGCATGTTATTTTCACCCCCATGCTTAAATAATCGATTAAATAACTTCTTGAAAAATGTAATTATTCCCATACACCTAACCTCACTCGTAGTTGATTATCCTCGTCATACACTTCGATAAGATTATCGCTAATTTCAACCCTTGCGCCACTCGTTTTAGTCCGTAATGTGCCAATCGTTGCCGTAATAGATGAAAGGCTATCAACCTGCATTTTATCAGCAGTAACAGCCCCAGCCTGTATCATTCCCTTAGCGATGATATTATTATCGAAAAGCGCCTCACCAGTAACATGCAATAATTTGCCGTCTATGCGCGTACCTGCTGGGCTTAGATTGATACGGCTCACCAGTTCCGCGCCGTCCATATTATTGATTGCTTGCGTTACTTTTAAATCAATACCGCTTGAAATCTGCGTGATTTGTGAGTTTACATTATGCTGATAATCGCTCAAAGTTCGCTGGTATGCGTTGCCAAGGTCGATAATTTTGCTATCCATGCCATTGACGGCGGTCTTAACTGTGCCGACTTCACTTTTCAAGTCATTTACTGCTTTATCGATACCCTCTAGGCCTAGGCTTTCCATATCCAATAATGTTTTATCGATTTTAGCTTTGATAGTGGCTAGTTGCTCATCGCTTCTAGGACCTTCACCGAATAGATCAACAAACGCAACCTGTACGGTATGAACACCACTTTCCAATGGTATTGTTGCTACGTTCGTTGTGAAGAAATATCGTGTACCGTCAACGTAAATATTAACGCCCTTACAACCTAATTTGATAGTATCGGTAGTAATTCCGATGCCATTTATCAAACTAACAATTTTGATAGTAGATGGTTTAGGTGGAATAGGAACGTTATATGTTAATTCTGCCGGTGCGCTATATCCTTTTGTAGGGTTGTGAGCATATAAATATACTTTCGCACTCCGTTCTGTTAATAGAGTGCTTAAAGTAGTATTATTGCTTTTACCAATTAACCCATACTCTTGGCCTGGATGCAGATCATATCGCAACTCGTAATAATCAATGTCAGCGTTACGCACCTCTAACCAATTAAAGGTAGCGACATCACCAAATGAAACGCCCAGCCCTTGCGGAGTATTAGGCACTTCTGATTTGAGCTCAACTAATACAGATTTGATAATGCCTTGTGAGTAGTTTCCATGGCGGTCCTTTACCTTTAATCGCACTTCATATGTATGGCCTAACTCACAGCCACTAATAACGATTTGGTTATCACCATTACCGCCATACTTCCATTCGTTAGTGCCTTCACGATACCAGGCTTCAACAGTATCAAACGTATTAATGGTTGGTTGAGTAAATGCAGCCACTACATCGAATGACAAAACACCATCGCCAATTTCATAATACTTAGTGAATAATGCTAAATCGCTAACTTCAGGGATATAGTACGGCGTAATTGTATATGGGTACGCTTGCACCTCATCTAGCCCCTGTTCGTTAGATCCATACATATTGAACGAAGTAAATTTAAAATATACTTGCTTTCCGATATCCTCTTTACGATACGGAGCATGATATAATGCCTCATCAACTCTTACGAACCTAGCACCAGCATTGTGCACTGTATCATTGGTTCCATACTGACCGCGTATAATACCACCTAACGCATAATCGCCATTAAGCTGCAATTGAGCTGTTTCATAAGATAGGCACTCACCGTCAACCCAGCATAGAGTGTTGGCTCGTTCAGCATCAACATGACTGCCACCTTTTAATGCTCCTTGATTGATTATTACATTGGCGGAGTTGCTACCTTGTGCTAGGTTCGTTTTGAGCCTACCCATTCGAGCCTGTTGTGCGATATTGCCAATTCGCTTATAGTTTTCGTTATTGTCAGATAGCCATATAGAACAGCCGCCCCAATTAGGCTCTGAATTAACACCGATATATAATTCATTGCCCCCTACATCACCTGGCGTTTGAATAATAGCCACATCATTAACACTCGGAGCAGGCACATTATAATCAATAAAAGGTCGTTCATTTTCATGTACATTGTACTTAGCCGGAGCATATGTTCCTGGCGGTTTACCTTCTGCTGTAATTTCTAGTTGCCCATCTGCAGCTTCGGATACTGACGTTATAACTACGATTTGCTCACGCAATCCGCATAACTCATCTGTGATTGTTACTAGGTCCCCTGGTTCCAATCTACAAAATGCCCAATCAAGATGGAATGTATATTGGTTCTTTGCATATAGCCGTTTCATAGCCAGCTGTTCAGCGTAGTATTGAGCCCTAGCCTTAGTATATAGATAATGAGCGGACTTTTTAGAGGCTGGTTTGAGGCCATTCTTTTGAACATCTGCCACCACCTCGAATGATACTGTTTCTTTTTCATAGCTGTTGGCACGATTAATAAACTCAACTGTTGCCTGATTATATGTCTCTGAGCTATCTTTTCGCTTATATACAATAAGTTGTCCGTCGCTAGCCGGAATAAGATCATCTGCCGTTAAGTTATATTGAATTTGATTAGCTGGCGACCAATCGCCAATAGGCTTATCGGCTAATGGTACAATTTTCAAACGGTCTGTGCTCCAAAATACAAGACTATTTGTAATTTCAGCTATATCATTAATAACATTTTGAGCCTTTGAGCTTTTACTGTCCGGAGGGGTACTAATTAGAATATCTGCTGCTTTGCAGTAGGCACGATAATTTTCTAATCCGTCTATACTTACATCGTCAATACCGATTGACTTTAGCACATGCACAATATAATCGGCAGGGTTTACATCGATACCATCGCCAGTATCTAATAGCTTCCCTCTAATTTCAAAATTAAATTGAGGTAGGCTGCCTCGCTCCCCTAGATCAACCACCCCAGCCATATATGCCAAGCCACTATAAGGCAATGCCTTTTCAGGGTGTTTGGATAAAACATAAGGCCACGGAGTTTGTCCATAATCGCCATTATATGCCGTCAGTTCGATTTTTTCGCTCGGATAGGAATATATCTCCTTGTCTCGCCAAACCTTCCCTATGCCAGCGATAGGGCCCTCACATAAGCCAATGGCACATGCAACAGTATATGTGTAGGTTATTTCAGTATGTTTTGAACCGCCACCTTTACCAGTTCTTGTCGTACTGCGATGTTCATGAGGTGTGAAATCGTCGTAGTAAATAATATTGCCACTCAATCGTGTAGTGCCTAACACTTCAGGCACTACCTCACCATATGAAGCACTGTTGATTTGAAAATCAGCAATCATATCGGCTCGATTAGTGGTATTTTTACCGCGATTAAATAAAAAGCCCATTATTTACCGCCTTTCCTGAAACGATATACAGCACGCAAGCGACTTTTTCCTTTTGCGTCATAAAATAATACATCGTCAATCGATGATAGAATAACTCCCAAGTCAACGAAAGCATGAATTACTAAATTGTTACCAATATAAATGGCACCGTGAGAAATGCAACGTCCATATTGATATAGTAAGAAATCACCGATACAAAGATCATCAAATGGCACCTCGTCCGCTACTTGCTTGACATATTTCAGGTACTTTTCTTCTGAACGATGTAAATGCCATTCATTGGAATAGTTTTCGATATTGAAGTCTGCAATATTCATTAGGCCACTATCAACCACTGCAGCCACCAATAAATATGAGCAGTCTACCCCTTTACCTTTCACCATAGCGTTATTTTGATACGGAGTGCCTAGCCATTCACATGCAGCATTTGCTATACGTTCACCTGTTGTTAATTTCATCGTATCGTCTCCTTTAAAGGAACATAAGGTGTCGCCCTATTTCGACTAAAATTATTGAATTTATTCTTACAAGTAGTAGGCGTCTTGTCGCACCCTGGATATATATAGGCTACATCACCAATACGAGGTGCCGTGTTTGTAGCACTCATATAAACAATAGTATTGTTTTGACTAGCCATAATCTGCGTTGCTTGCCCTGCTAATGGTCCGCTTATCCATTCCATACCACCGGCTGTATAATAGCCGTCCTCAAACGGTATATCGATTTGTACAGTATTCGTACCAGTAACAGCCGTTACTTTTGCTTTCTTGCGATAAGCCTTAATATCGACACCGCACTCCTTCGAGTAAATACTATAAGGGCATTGAGGATAATATCTTCGGTTTGGATATTCGATATTGAGCTTTTGTACAACTGACTTTGCACTAATCTTCAATATAAAGCCACCGCCCTGTGTTACTTCGCAAATTCCATGGAATAGATCTATGCACTCAATCACCTTGCCAGCATCGTCAAAAAATGCACGGCGAAGATCAAGCGTTGCGCCATCTAACCCACCATTATGAGCGACTTCCAATACAGGCACACCACCAATTTGGTCGTTTTGACTAGCACTAATAGTTACGCTTAATTTATCAACACTAACAGTACTGTTCGTAGCTATTTTTTCACGCGTAATAATAGGGCCATCACCTTTATAAGTGTGGCCCCCATAATTTACATCTGCATCGGTATCGGCCCAGTAATAGCTGATTCCGCTTTTTAGTTTTAGCTCGTATAAATCACATGACAAGAATGATTGAGATGTGCTTAAATGATTGCTTAAAATCTGTCCGACTTCCTTCATTTACTCACCTCACTGTTACCAGTTTAAAAGACTTAGACTTGAATATGTCTTTATAAATAATTTCGTCCGTATAATCACCACTGAACATTACCTTCCAATAATATGTGTAATCAGCTGTAATAATAGCAGTAGGTGCTACTGTCACCCCTTGTGCTAACCGAATTACGCCCTTATCAGATACAGCATTAATCGGTGTCCCATTAGCATATAATTTTAGGTTTTCAATATGTGCTACCGGTTCCCTAAAATCACCATACAAACGAACTGCTTGCCATTCAGATTGAGCTCCAGTACCTAAACGAATGCCCTTTTCCTCAAAATCTTCTGGATCTAACCAAAGAAAAGGAACTGTACCACCTTTTACTTTTGCATAGAACCCCATGAGTTGCTTATGCTCCTCTGGAGTTAATATTGCGAATTCAGTAGTAATTGTATATTGCGGATACTGCCACGTTGTCATGGTACGCACTCGACCGCTCCCAGTACGCTTTATTTTAGTATCCCATTTTTGAGCCTTCGTAGACTTCCACGCAAGGGATTTGATATCCGGAAATTTAATTAAATCTGCCATACTACCACGTTCCCTCCTTCGCTATAAATTCCCTATCCTGGTTAACTAAAAACTGTCTTAGCGAGCGTCCTGCGGAGTTTTCGAGCCATGTTCCAAACGATTGAGCGTCCATAGCAGATACGTTAAACGTAATACTACCAGCACCGCCACCATTGGCACGAGCTATACCGCCACCAATTTCATCGTATGTACTTTCGCTCAAAGGTAATACAGCTTCTTTATACTTACCTTCGCCAATTTCAGCATATGTCGAGCCATAAGCCACACCACCGCTTGCCAGTTTAGGTAACGATAGATTGCTACTAAATCCACTCGAGCCGGAGTTGAACATACCTGAGAATGCACTTTGTGTAGCTGTTTGAGCTGCACCAGCTGCCGTGTTAGCACTCCATGCAGCCATACCAGCGATAGCACTTGCACCAAACGTTGCCATACTAACTTGTTGAGCCAACGCAGACCATGCCGGATATTGAGCATTAGCCGCAGCAGTACCAGTTGCAGCCTGTTGAGCTGCCATCATTTTCCCAAAAACGGCTTGTTTAATTTGACCGGCTATCCATTGAGCCACACTATCAGCAATAGTTTTGAGGATAGCTTTACCAAGATTTTGGAATGTTTGCATAAGTGTTGTTGTACCTTGAATAAGTCCTGAGATAGAACCTTGCAAGCTGTCTAACCCTGCTTGTGCAGCATCGAACAGAACTTGTTGTCCATTCCAATGAGCATCGAATACAGCCTGTTTCCATTCTTCAAGTAGCTGTTTCTTCAAGTCATAATGCTGTTGCTCAGCTATATATTCATCGCTTAACGCAGCTTGTAACGCTTCGAAGTTCTGAGTACGCATAGCCTCTTCAATAGCATACTTCTCGTTAACTAGCTCGGTACGTTGTTGTAATGCCTTTTTAGCGTACTCATCTTGTGCCGCTAACAACTCCTCGTTTTTCATTTTCTCGTAGGAAATTTGTCCGTCAGCACTCATTTCGAATTCAACACCTCGTTGTTTTAACAGATCAATATGATGTTGTTGCTCCATTTTGTCCATTTTCATGAACTTATCGACCATTTCTGCATAACGGTCCTCGATTTCGTCAATGGCGTTGGCATAATCTGTTGACAACTGCACGGCAGGAGATACACTGCCTGTACTATCTTTACTCGAAGTTTTAAATGCAAAATCTTGTTGCATATCACGAATACCAGTTTCAATAGCTCGAAGTTTTGTAAATTCCTCTTGCTTAGCCTTGATACGTTTATCCGCATAAACATCGTTAAGGTTCTTTAAATCTTCTTGATAATTAACGTTAGCACTCTTTGATTTATTGAGCTCATCGAGTTCCTTTTTGTATTGCAATTCGATTAGTTCGACTTGGTTGCCTTGCATTTCCAGGAACGATTGCAAGATTTTTTCGTGGACCTCTTTGGCCTCTTTTGCAAGATCCTTTCCGGAGTGGCCTTTACCACCTCCGCCACCTTTTCCACCTTTACCGGTACCAGCGGAACCGCCATCGTCTCCGCCACCACCGCCAACGTCTAGGCCTGTATCACCGCCACCGGATAACCCTTGTGTTATTTGTGAAGCCATATTAACGCCAGTATTTACAATATCTTGTGCCGTTTCAGCACTGATTGTATCAACTTGTTGAATAGCAGTAAAAGATGTACCAAAGAATTTTGCGACTTTATCACCTACACTGTTGAGTTTTGCAATTAACCAGTTAAGCCCTTCGATAATTTTATTCACACCCCAAACAGCGGTGTGCACAATAGTTGAAAATACAGAGCTTAACGTATTACCGAACCCATTAGACGCAGCAGATGCAGTCGCAAACACACCGACCAAAGTCATTATGACGGATATTAATATTCCGACTGGGTTTGCCTTCATTACAACATTTAATACACGCTGAGCAGTAGCTGCAGCTAATGTACTACTTCTTAATGCTAGAAATAACGATTTGAGGACAGTTGTCCCCAAAGTCAATGCGCCTATTGACAAGATAGTTCCTTGAACGGCTACTTTAACAACAGTCATTGCTACCGCATAAGCCCTAGTTGCAATTGCAGAGGCTACTTGTGCCGTTTTCAACGCTACGGTTTTTACAGTCAATGCAGCAGTTTGAGCGCTACATAATGCGACTGTCGCTTTATAAGTGATAAATGCCGTTGTAACACCTACAATGGCAGTAGCAACTCCTGGCATGGCTGTTCTAAACAGGTTCGCAAAGCTCGTAACAATATTCTTAGCTGTACCAATTACAACTGATAACGCACTAAATGCACCCCTTACAGTAATAATGGCTGCTTGTGCGGCAGTGCCAACCAAACGAAAGGCAATAGACAACCCAGCAAGTGCATCGTTTAATACACCTGAACTTGTCATGTTGCTTATTTCTTCCATAGCTGGTTGAAATGCAGCTATTAATTCGTTCTGAACTTGCGCTCCTATATCTTGGAACGTCATAGGAATTTCTGCAAACTTAGCGTTTGTTTCTTCTGCACTATTGAATAGGGCTTCTTTGATAATGTCAGCAGTAATAAGACCTTGCGAGCTCATTTCCTTCAATTGACCTACAGTCAAACCCATTTCGCTGGCAATAGATTGTGCCAACATCGGAGCATTTTCCATAATAGAGTGGAATTCGTCCCCTTGTAACTTACCAGCTGCCATTGCTTGTGTTAACTGGTACATAGCTGATGTTGTTTCTTCAACGCTAGCACCGGAAATTTTGAACTGCTTATTCAACTGTTCAACAAAGTAGATTGCTTCGTCATTAGAAGAAAAAGCGTCTTTTGCAAGCATATTCAACTTAGCAACACTATCGGCCATATCTAAATAGCTACCACGAGAACGGTTAGCTGCACTATAAATCTTGTCCATAATTTCAGCAGTAGACTGACTGCCGTCATTAATTAGATTGATACGTGCCCTAATCTGTGTAAGTTGGTCGGTAGTTTGAACAGCACTAACTGCCATATCTTTCATGGCTCGTCCTGCAGCTTCAATACCTATTGCCGCAGCACCAAATGCAGCGCCACTTTTGGCAGCGTTCATGATACTAGGAATTTCTATACCGAAGATCTTCTGCGCTTTGCTTTTAACAGCCTCCATCGAAGCAGTAACGTCTTTTCCTAGTGCATTTTCTGCTTTCTTAGCCACCCTATCAAGCGCTTGTTCCGCACCACTAGATGAACCAACTATGCGAACATTGATTTGTGAGTCTGCCATTTTCTTATATCTCACCTCCCGCCTGTCTGAATTCTTCCATGAATAACTTTTCCTCTGTTTTGCGTTGCGCCAATGTCATAGGGTGTAGTTGCTTCATGATGTCCTCAACTTTTAATCGCTTATTTCCAGCAATATGAACGTTTGTCATTATGCATGTAAAATAAGCCTGTCTACGGTCCTCAATCTCCATTCGCAATTCGTACCCTTCCACCAGTTTGTAATATTCCATAGGGCTTAGTTTCATAAACTCCCAAGGCTTCAAATTGAGTGGACCATACGCCATACGCTCGGCCTTTGTTATCCATAAATTAAAAGAGGGGGCTGTATAGCCCCCTTCTAGTTTTTTGCTTCTGCTTCCTCTGCTTCTACCTCAGATTGTGCTTTTTCGTCAGCCTCTTCTGGGAATGAAGCATAATATGCTTTTTTGCCAAATACACCACTACCGATTAATGCTTTAACAATCAATTGCACGAGGTCTGCATATTGAACCGAACCTTCATCAAATAATTGTTGAAGTTTTTCTTGATAATAAATGTAATCGCGTTTACGACCCTCGTGTTTCATTCCTACAACAAATGCCGTAATTAATTGATTGAACGTCATAGCACCAGCTTGAACGGCTTTAAAAATAGGTTCACCCCAAAGCTGTTCAAGTTCAGCAATTCGACCAATCGTAAAATAAATTGTTTCGCCAGTATTAAATACATCGCATGTGATTTTTTTCATGAGTGCGCACTCCTTAATTAACTATAAATTATGGTTGTTTTAATTCGGACAATGGACCTACGCCATTTAAACTGCCTTTATACGTTGCCACATCGTCATGTGGTGTGTTCATAGACAATTCTGTAATGGAGCAAATACCTGTCATGTAGGCTTTATTAGGATATTCAATCTTGATGTTGATAAGATCATCATTCAAAAACGCTTTTTCTAACAATTGCAATGACTCTTCGTTAGGCATAAGCAATGTTTCAAGGTCAATGGACCACTCTTTAAGCCCTGGAATAGTAGACTTCCAACCGTTAGTGCCTTTGTGAGATGCATCGATGCTATCAGCCTTACGAGATACATCACCTGTACGCTGTCCGCCTAATAAAAGCCATTCAGCACCTGTTGTTTCGTCGGTGCCAGTATTAACATAAATCAAATAATTTTTACCGGCAGTAGGCATTGCAGCCTGTTGCGGTTTATAAAGTTTTTTTGCTGTAGCTGGTTGAGCTGGCATTAGTAGATACCTCCGTTTGTTTCTTCATTCAAATTAATAAGGCGAGCCACAAACCTGTACTGTGTGCCAATCAATGGCCGTACTGAATCATGGTCGCCTACTTTACTTGTACATTTAATATCGATGATTTGATAACCGCTATCTTGCAAGATACATATATTGGGATTTAAACATCCACAATCATCACGCAGCTTAGTCATGATTTTTTCAAGTTTTGTTTCTAGATTTGCTATTAGTTCGTATCCAACTGATAGGTCCGGGTCATCATTCCGTCCCCAAACTTCAATAAACAATTCCTGTTGCATTTCAGATTGCACAGAGTTATCTCCTGGCATCGTTTCTCCTCGAATAACCATAATAACTCCATGACTATCAATCTTAGCAGCCTGTGGGCGCATAGCGCCTAATATAACATTAAAATCATATCCGGAGCTAACAATGATATCTTTAATATGTTTCATTAACTCAAACCACATATTACCCCCTATAGATTTCAACAGAACGATATCCTTTGTACTCTGTAGGGTTACCTGTAAGCTGCTCTGGTGTTATTCGCGATTCCAATAATTTAATACGAGCTTCATAGTATTCTAATTTTTTAGAATAAAAGTCATCCGTCGAACCATTACTAGTATAACTTCCTGGTAAAACATACGATTTATTAACGCAGACTTCTCGATAGATATATGCAAGGACTAATTCATCGATAGTAAAACTACGTATAACTTTATCCTTTGACACACCCAATCTATCCGCAAGTACATATAGCCATTGTTCTGCTTTGGATACAGCGGTCTCTGTTACCTCTTGCGTTAGCAATTCATCCCCTAATAGGTCGCCCATATCTTCAAAATTATATAGCATACAGTACTCCTTATATTTCAAAACTTAGCGTAATCTCATCTTTTACTAGCCCTTGTGCCACATCATCTAGTGCAATACCGGTATATCTTGAAAAAATACTAGTAATATTTGAGACATTATTCTGCAACGCTTCATACAAAAATGGATCTGGGGCAGTCCCAGGGTGAACCACTTTCCTAGCAAATATAAATCCATTACCGCCTTGTGGTACGAATCTCAATATCTTCTTAAAATGCGGCCGAATTACATGTGCTGGTGTCCCTGCATGTACAAAAGGGCCGTATTTAGCGACATCACTATCAATAAATACAACCCCTTGCATTCCACTATTAGAAATTCGATAATCAACAGCCTTTTCTAAATTCCCTGTTCTCGAGGTAAATCTATGTTTCTCCTGTGCAGTATCTCGAACTTCAATAGTACTCGTTTTTACTGCCTGACAAATACGCTTGTTGAAAATATCCTGGCTATTCACCGGTGCTTATTTTTTTACTACCACCTTTACTGCCTTTTGTAGGCTTTTCAGGTGGTTCAGTATCTGCAGGTGGTTCAGTATCTGCAGGTGGTTCAGTATCTGCAGGTGGTTCAGTATCCTCCGTTACAATTTCATATCCATGTTCTACAAACCACGCAATATGATTAGCATCTTCAGTAAATCCTTCACCATTAACAAAAGTAACATTGCCAGTTTGTCCTGTATAATCAGACACTGGAGATTTTATAATCGGCATATTGGGCCTCCTTATTTAACTTTAATTTTGCGGAATACACCTGCAGCTTTAGATGCTTTTAATGCAACCGCGGCAACCATTTCGACCTCGCCTTTTTTTACAGCTCCGGAAGAAGTGAAGTCAGGGAGCCATAAGTTAACCACATTATCGCCCGCAAGAGATACGCCGTGGAAACCATCGAGGCCAAGGCGTGCGACATATAAAGAAGTTTCACCTTGACCATTAATACCTACTACAGGATCATTACTACCAGCTTTGGTGCCAAGGTCAACTAATGGTGTAATGCCGTAATATTCAACTTGTTGTCCGAATTCATTTAATTGAGTAGAGTACATCGCAGAACGTCTAGCTACTGCTCGAATTTTAGCAATCAATTTAGAGTTACCCATAATGGCAGATGGTGCGCCATCCAAGCCTAAAAGGAATTCATCGAGTTGGTCTAAGAATGTCTTGTAGTTTGCATCAACAGCACCACTATCAGACAAATCGATAGCTGCTGTAGGTGTATATTCAGTAGAAGAACCTAAAAGCGCCTTGTCTAAACCATCAAATGCTTTAGCGTTGGTACCAGTATCGCCATTAATAACTGTGTCATTAAACAATGCAGTTGCAGCCTTGACCTTTTGCTCGATTTGTAATGTTACTTCATCAACAATACCGCCCATTTTAGCGATTACACGGTCGATTTCAAAGGATCCGCCAAATACTTTCAAATCAACAGTATGACGTTTACGAGTTACACTTTGAGGTGTGTATTCAGCATTAATATCACGGAAATCTGCAGTTGGTTGTGTTAATAATCGAGTATAACCATAGGTTAAAGTACCGCCACCGCCAGTAGGAGATACAGCATCATCAAATGTTAAGTTTTCAAATAAAAAAGACGATTTACGGAATTCATCAATAACTCCCATTTGTAAATCGTCTTGTACGTTAAGTTTTGCTTCAGCTAATGTAATTGGCATTAGTTTATTCCTCCGTTATTAGAATTTATAAAATTTATTGGGCTTCAATAGCTGCCGCTACGGCCCCCTTTAAACCTACTGGCTTATTACTGCCAGAATCGTTGCTTCCTGCACCGCTTGTGCCTGAACCGCTCCCGCGTTTTTGTACATCTTTAATTGCATAATCTTTACCTTTTAGCCATTCATCTACACAATCGTCAACAGTTCCACTAGTACCATCAGACTTAATATATCCATAAGTACCATCTTCGTTGACTTTGATGTTACCAACAATCAGCTTTGAAAATTCCTTAGGATCCATAGCGTTACGCTTCGTCAAAGAATCAACCACGGCTGCAGAAATTTCAGACTGTACACGTTGTGCATCAGCATTTTCTCTTGCTTTACGCTCGGCCTCTACAGAATCCTCCAGGGTTTTAATTCGTTGCTGCATAGCTACAATACCTGCATCATCTTTAATCCCTGTAGAGGTGATTTTTTCTAGCTTGCCTTGCGCATCAGCAAGCTCACGGTCGGCGACTTCTTTTGCCGCTTTTGCTGCTTTCGCCTCATCATTCTTGGCATTAAATTGACTCTTGGAAACGTAGTTTTCACCATAATCCTTAGTCACTGCCTCTGCTTGTTCCTCCGTTAACCCTAACTTAATTAGTTCCTCTTTTGTCATCTGTATGACCTCCTGTAAAATAAACTTTCCCTCTTCGCTTTATTTTCGTGAGCCACACCTCACGACCGCGGTCTTGTTCTTTTACGCCTGCAATACTAAAAAGGCAAATAAAAAAGCACCTGCATAAGCAAGTGCTTGATTGGTTAAATTAAGTTTTAAATTTCTCGTATTTCTACGATTTCACTGGCATACAATTCATATTCACCAACGTCTATAGACGCTTCGTCTGGCTCATTATTTACGCTAGATGTATAACCCAATAATTTGCCTTTCATAGTATCTCCATCAACGAATATGACTTCAATATTTTCTGACTTGATTTCATCGTATCGTCTACGCAATTCTTTTTCTGTCATTTTCGTTCACTTCCCTTCGGTACAATATGAATGCCTTTATTAGATACATGCACAGTTGCAAAACTAGTACTCCGTTTCGCTCCTGTCTCTTCATGTACATCATACCCAATATGTGGGTATATATCAACTAGTATTTTATGGTTCCAATCGCCATTACGCGTAACCCCTATTCCTCCATTATTCACTCCAGCTCTTATTGCCTTCAACACATCAGAATGTGATGGTTCTACATCGTAATAGCTTTTATTTTTTGAGGCATCATATAGCTTACCATCTTTTACATGCATGCTCTGCCGAGCTACATATGATTTATTGAAATATGGAGAATTAATATAGTCTATAATGCGAGCTTTGACATCATCTTTAGTTTCGCTATCTTTCCGTTTAGAGATTTCTTCGACACGAACCTTACCATCTTTTATGTAGTCTTTTAGACTCTCAATCACCGGGAGTCTGCGTTTAAAAACATCTCCACTCCACCCCCTAGCTTTTTCAGTCCATGATATATGCCCATTCATTACTAAGTTGCGTCCATTTACCCCTAATATTTGTTCTTGTTCTGTTTTATTCAACGTCTTTAAATATGACAATCCGCCGGCTTCTACATTAGGCTTTGCAACAGTATTATTAATCGTGCCATCGATAACTGGCATAATGCGACAAAGGCAATGTGGATGCGCTGGCAAATGTGGGAACTTATCCTTTGGATACACTCCACGACCTAACCCATATAAGTCTGCGTTAGCGTATACATCGCAAATATCGACAATAGGGTGCCTCGAACTCATTCGCCACCGAAAGGCTACCACATCAGGATCATCTAAATGCCTTGCAATTTCCCCCTCAGCATATGCCCTCGCTCGTTCTGTCCGCGCTATGCGCTCTGCATGATATCTTGCCTTTTCTTGAGTTGCAACGTACACCGCACGATTAACGGCTGCGGCATTTCCTTTCTCGATTACATCCATCAGTTCGCTATATGCAGCCCTCATCCCAGGTGTTGTGCGTTGTTCAATTAAATATCTTACTTTTCTGATTTGATGTTTTACAACATCACGCCCCATCTTATCTGTAGGAAGCACGATACTTAATCGATTAATACGTTTTATGAATATTGGTATATCAGCTTTTGAAATAATAGTTTCACTACCGTAACCATCAAATAAAGCTTTTGCGGTTTCAATCGTACTATTTCCTTTAGACATAGCATCTTGAATCGTAGTAATAACTTCACGTTTTACGGTACCTGATGCATTATGTAGCCTATCAGATAAGTTTAATCCATCAGGTGCCCATGCCTTTTGCATTGCCTTTGAAATGGTTTGTAATTTATATGGCATGCCTGCGATTATTGCACTTTTAGCTGTATCACTGGTTACACCTATGTCTACACCATATCCCCTAGCACACTCCTCAACCAACTCATCGATTAACGGTTCTTTCATTGCTTCCATTACAGGATATTTTTTATATGCTTCTTTAACAGCATATTTAGGCGTGTGCCCTTCGTCTAACAATCGACGTACTTCGGCTTCAAACTCATCAATTATATCGCGTATGACACGTTCGGTATGCTTATTCATCTAGTCGCTCACTGTTCTCATCCGGATTTTCTCCATTTGAATACATGTCATCTAATACTTCTTGCTGTGCAGTAGCTTCCACTTCTTTAACAATGGCATCATATACATTGCCGTCAATATTAGGCATATATCCATCAAGGATGCGTTTAAGCACTTCAACATAATATGTTTTAGATTTAAACCCTAAATCAAGGGCTTGCTGTCCTTGAGATAAGCAATCAGCTACATCATTAATGTCAAAGTCCCTTGGATATTCGCATTTATAATTCAACTGCTCGCCAGTCCACAATTCATATAATGCAATAATGGCTTTCTCTGCATTTTCACACTGTACAGCGAAGTTTGCTAGTCGTTGATTTGTTCTTTTGAATGCCCACTGTTTAGCAACCCCTGATTTTTCCTGCTGAACCCCTACTACAGAATCAACACCACCTATGCGGTACATTTCTTTAATTTCAGCTTCCTTTTCTTGCATGATAATTTGTGCCGGCCCATTATCTGGAGCAATAAAAGCAGGAGGATGACTAGCCTCTGATGGATATAGTAGTACGTTGTTAACGCCCAAGGTTAAGTCTTCTATTCCTTCATCGGATGGCATGGTTAAAGTAGAAAATGTTTGAGAGTTCAAAATCTGTGTCAATAAACTATCAAGATGATAGACTCTATAGTTTTTTTGTGCTAACGAATAGAACTCTGGATGCGGTAATATAGTTGTTTTCTTAGTGCTACGGCCAAACCATTGCACTACAGGGACACGTCCTAACCCATGTTCACCTTCATTAATAATGCCTCGCCCTTTATCACGAATAGTCCATTTTGTATCTGTCCATTCATAATATACTGTTGAACTACCTCCATTATCATCAGTAATAATCGTTCTATATTCGAATCTAATTATTCGACCTTTGTCATCCAGTTTCCAACCAGTCACATCACTAGGTTCAACTGAAGTTAAATACGGTAACCGTCTATCACGTACATTATCAGCCAAACTTTCACCAAATTCTGCTTCATTGTTAACAATGACATACACAACACCATACATTTTGGCAATCAAAGCTTGTTGCTGAATGTATTCTTGTAATGATGTACCTAATCGATCTGCATCTTTTAAAAACACTGTGAATTTAGCCGTTTCTTTATACTCTCTTCGAATTTCATCATTAAAGATAGGATCTACATTCGCATTAATAATCGCTGCTGTATGATTAGAATAGCTTGATAACTTTTTACGGAAATTATAATTGTCTATGCTTTCTCTTGGATGCTGTTTTAAACCACGACCTAAAGAGAATAACCCGGACCCATAGTACGCATCATGTAATAACTGGTATGCATACTTCTGTTCGTTTGTAATAAACATATAATGAAGTTCCTCCTAATAAATATCAGAATTGATGGATTTAATAACAGGCGCATTCAAACGTTCAACAACGCCTGTCGTTGCGTCTTGAGCATCATCATGTGCATTTTTACCTTTGCGCTGATACTTATACATGGATGTATAGTATTCAGGCCAGCGGTCCTTAAAGTTAACTGGGAATAAAACATACTCCATAACTTGTGTTGAATTTGATAATATTCTAGCTTCCTTATTCTTACTTTGATGAAATGCAGTAATCTTTGTCCGATTACCTGGATACTTTTCTTTTAGTATCCGTTTAACATTTCTAGCAAAACCACGTCCACCATTATTAGACTCTATATCAACAATATTTACACTATTTTGATTTATTAAATCTGCAGTTTGTTCTTCAGTAATTTCCATAGGCGCATCTGTATACAATACATCTAACACATATGCGTAGTCTTTATATACTCCATACACAATAGCGCATAAGAAGTCGTCGCCAGTATCTGCAGAATCCACATAAGCCTTCACTGCAGAGAATAGTGGATATCCTTTATCATCCCTAGGAACATCCTCATATGTACTGAAGTAAGAGTATAGCCTACCTTTGACATCAATAGGCTCTTGTTGATAATTGGCTGATGCAATATCCTCGCCCATTGCTCTAATTTTAGATAGATAGCTATCTTTTGACAGTACATCCGAGCACAGCATACTGCCATCCTCCTGAACCGCTTTCATCATAATCACTTTAGATTTGAACTTAGGATCATCTTTAAAATGCTCGATTGCACGCCCGGCCAAATCATCTGAAGCCCATCGTGTCATGATTATAATAATCTTCCCTCCCTCTTCTAATCGAGAGAGCATTGTGTTTGTAAACCAACTCCAATGTGACTCTTTGACGTTTTCATTATAGGCTTCTTCAGCGTTTTTAATGATGTCGTCAATTATTAAGAGTGTCGCACCAAAGCCTGTAGATGAACCGTCAGGTGATGTAGCTAAATAGCTATTATAACCATCCTTCAAAGACCACATGTGAGCTGCTCCATCGCCCTCTTTGATTTCAACTCCAGGGAATACATCTGAGAAAACGGTTATATTCTCATCAGCTTTAACTTCCTTGATTGCATTTCGCACTCCCTTGGCAAATGTCTTGGATAAAGTCGCATTGTAAGATCCAGTCATCACCTTTTCTTTGTGGTTTTTACCAAGTACCCATTTTGACAGGTTCTGGGCTGTGCGGCTCTTCCCATGCCGTGGCGGTAAATTAAGAATAAGAACATTGTAGATATCGCCCTCATAAAAATCTTGTAATGCATCGCACAAATCAACTAAATATTGACGGTCGTATTCATAAAAGTCACCCTCTAATAGATGGCAAAAATAAAAGAATTCACGTCTCGCAAGTTCATATTTGAACTCCTGTACAACAGCCGGTGTGAATTCCATATTATCTATCCTCTTTTTCAATAACTTTTCTAATTTCTTCAGTACTTAACCCAGCTAATGGATTGTGATTTACATTAACATCAATCGTCCGATTTCCCATAGAAATATTGGCAACTTCAGCACGAATCTTATCAATTCTTGCTCGTTGTTCGTCTGTAGCTAGCGGACTGCGACACATAACGTCGTACTGCTGAATCATTTTAGTTAAAGTGGCCATTGCCACTGATTGGGCCTTCATAAATACTACTTCTTTATCTACCGAAGAAATGACCTTATCTGTTTTAGTAACAGAGCGACTGGTTCCTTTAGCTGGGTCAATAGTAACCTCTGTCCTGTTTTCAGTGACCCGTGTATGGTCTTCTATTCCCTCAACATACATCAGCTTTTGTGCTCTGATAATACGTGCAAATTGAACTTTTATGTTCATATATAGAATATCAATAGGGCTTGATTCCTCGACTTCCATCACAATGTCTAAAGTTTCTTTTGGTAAATATTTCGCTAGCAATCCATGCTTAACAGCATTTTGATTTTGTTTAGGCGCACCGCCAGCATTGTATAATGCATTATGATTGCCAGGCTGGCCTCCTCGTTTTCTAGTATGCGTACTTTTATTTTTTGTATGCATACTTTTTTTTGATGTATCGCGGAACCACCCATAGCGTGTCTTCCACGATTTAACAGTCGCCAATGACACCCCATACTTTTCGGCAATCTCCTTATACTTCATGCCGTTTAGGTAGTCCTTGTGCGCTTGCTGATGTGTCGTCACATGGCAGCACCACCTCACTCAATTCATGTTGTTTACAAAAACTATTGGGCAACCTCAGAAAATTCTAAGCGTTGCCCATTTCTAATCACATATACATTTTTATTACTTCCAATAAATTCGATATACCGCTTTACTATTACATCACAGTATTTAGGATCTAATTCAATGCATCTACATCTGCGCTTTGTTTGTTCACAGGCAACCAAAGTAGACCCTGAGCCACCAAACGGTTCGAATACAAATTCTCCAGGTTTAGATGAGTTCTTAATTCCCTGCGCACATAATGCAATCGGTTTCATCGTTGGATGTTCGCCATTTCTTAGTGGCTTATTAAAGCGCCATATAGAATCACATTCAATACCATTATTAACTTCTATTTCATAGCCAGGCACTCTTACTACAATATGGTCCGTTTCATTAGAAAAATGAAGAATATAGTCATCTCCATCTTTTTCTATTTCAAGAGGAATATTGTCATCAATCACAGTAGATTGTTTTCTGCCACCATAAAACTTATGACTAGCCCCAGGTTTCCATCCATATAGTATTGGTTCGTGTTTCCACTGGTAATCTTGGCGCCCCATTACAAATGTATTCTTAACCCAAATCAGGCATTGTTTGATAAGTAAATCATTATCTCGAATCGCACGTCTAAATTGACCACCACAACTATCAGAGTGGCAGATATAAAACGCTCCACCAGGTTTTAATGCTTTGTTAACCAAAGCGAATACATCATCAAGAAATATATCAAATTCAGCATCTGACATATTATCGTTTTGAATGGTAAGAGCTTCCTTTGTACCTCCCTCATAAGCCACGTTATACGGTGGGTCTGTAAATACCATATCAACAACGTCCCCCCCCCAGTAGACAATCAAGAGATTCTGTCTTTGTTGAGTCGCCACACAATAACATATGCTCACCTAGCATCCATACATCACCGAACTTTGTCATAGGTTCTTTAATTGATTTGATAGCTTCTTCTGCATCAAAATCATCCTCATGAACTTCATCTGCCATTACCTGGTTTAATAGGCTAGCTATATCATCGTCAGAATAACCTGTAAACTCAGCAAAATCTCCCGTATCAGCTAATAACTCTCCTAATAAGGTATTATCGATATCTGATAGTTCGGCGATTCTATTGTCTGCAATCAGGTCTGCATACTCTGCAGCTTCGCTTTCATAATCCTGCCGGTCAATTGGAACAGTGTCTAGACCTAATAATTGTGCAGCCATTAATCGTCCATGGCCTCTTACAATAAACCCAGAACGGTTACTCACCGTAATCGGAGCTCGCCAACCTTGTGCTTTTATCACTTTGGCTAACAACTCTACTTGTTTATCACTATGGTGGTTAGGATTTCTAGGGTTTGGAACTACAGAGGCAATATCTACTAAATCTGTATACGCACAATGGATCATAATGTTATCTGCCATTATTTCAGCACTCCTTTATTTTGCTTATATTTACCGCACTCCTTATGAACCTTTGCGGTTTTTGTTTTTACCAACGAATGTGATGGCGCATACGATTTACACATATGGTCTATATGAATTCCATTGGCCTTACACCAACCTTTCACATTATTAAGGCATCGCCTCTTTTCACAATACACATCTGTCAATCGTATTCACCTCGTTCCATTCTTCTTTTGCATAACCATATTCGATTTTATCATCATAATATACTATATATTGTTATATTGTTTTATAAAAACAATATCTAGTATGGAATATTCGTTCTATTTTTTATTTATAAAATAAAAGTAAACTTTTCCGCAATCCCACGATTGATTTTTTATATTTTAGTGATATTATGTTAGTGAGATGTTTAGACGTATAAGGGATGCTTTGAGTTATTAGCTACAACTCATTTTATTTCAAAACAAGTTTACTTGTTCCGTCTATGAAAAAGACCCCGGATTCCGGGGTCTTTTTCATTTACATCTCAATACTGGTTTAATCAATAAATAATGGTTATAATATAAATAGTGCGGGCCCGCCATAAATCTCTTCAGAGAAATTTATGAAAGGAACAGCTAATATGTCGAAAACATCTCAAAGCGGGTCTAAACGTGGCACAAAAAAATTTGTTGCATATGTAACAGACCCTAAGACTGGTAAACGCCGTTATGCTCGTGACTACGGTAAACGCGCGTTTGTTATTTACGTTTAGTATATAACTTGCCATTAACTTGCATCCTGTTGCGATCGCACTGTCTTATAGGAGTAGCTAACCTATAGTAAAAAGCCCTTGCCGAAGCAAGGGCTTTTTCGCTTTTGTGTTCTAGGTATTCACTGTGTCGAGAGAGATTAATCGTTTCCCTATTAACTCACACTATCATTATAAATTGTCAAGAATGACATGTCCACGACAGTTTTATGACAATTTCGTGTTTAGTCCAATTACACCCCATAAGAGTACGGATAGCTCTTCAATACCTCTAGCAATGTACCTATGAATGGTTCGTACATCAGGCTTTTCAGGAAATGATTCAGCAATCTCTTCTAAGGTTTCTCCATCAATATAATACCTGCGCATGCATTCGCAATATTTGAATTGCTTGTCGCTACACTTCTCAGCATAGATATCGAGCATGTTATTCACATGCCTCATCATCAATGCTGTTTTTTCTTTGCTTTTGACAATCGCATTTACTTTCACAATGCTTTTGTCGTCAAACATATCAATTAACAGTTCATTGAGCCATATATCCTCGGCTTGTGTCGAATCCGTGATAGCATTGTCTACGTATGACTGTAACTGACTATAATGCTTAAGCAGCTTGATCGTGTTGTGTCGAAGTTTACGACCTAACTGTGCATTTTCTTGCTTGGCTAATTCATAGTAGGTTTTTGTGGCCACCTCAGTGGCTAACCTAGTAATCTTTTCAATTTCGTATTCATTCAAATACATCTCCCCCCTTTTTAATTTGTAGTTTAGTCCGAATTGTGTTTATACCAACTTCATAAGAAGCATCTAACAATAATTAAATCATGTTCATTGCTTTCCATTCGCTTAACACAAATGTAGCAATACCATGTTTCTTGGCGTATTCATATTCGCCTTTACAACCTCGGCTAGTCTCCCAGCCATCACACAAGACCAGTACATCACAATGATTGAGTAGGCCTAAACATATCCCTAAGCCAAATTGATATTGGTCTCCGGTTAAGTACATGAACCCATAATTATGGATAGGTGATACATAGTCATGTGTAATATCAACCATCACCAGTTCTTGCATGATTTTGTCTATTTTTTCTTTATTGCTCTTCTTTCCATCATATGGATGAGCCACATATACTAGCTTTTTCTTCATAATACCTCGCTTTAATTAACACTCTTTACAGGAATATACTCATACACTCCGATATGTGCAGGATTACATAATTCTCTGTATCAGTTATAATTTCATCTGCCATCGTGCCTATGAACTTTCTATTGTCATTTTCTAACACACCTGCCAATTGTAGACCATCAAGAATAAATTTCTTAGCGAACGCTACATTGTCAGGATCATGCCTGGTCGATGAGTGCCATTCAAATAATAGGTCTACTTTCCCCTTAACCGATTCTATCTGTTGTGATAGACATTGTTCTTTGACCTGCTCGGTGCATTTCTTTTTCATAGCGGCGGCTGCTATAGTAGAACCACGCTCACAGTCAATGTACTCATTCAGTGTTGGGAATCTATCATGAGTTTTCTTTCTAAATCGAAACTGACAACGTAGGATAATCTTCATCGGTGTGATTCTCCAAAAAATATAGCTTCAGCATATTCTCCTCTTAAACGGTCATATATCCGTTGGCTATAATGATCTTTTGTCCAATTTTCGCTGTAATTTGTTGTTAGAATAATTGACCGCATATTGTTATACCTATCAATTATTATGCTATCAACCTTAGTCGCTACCCATTCTGACTTTGAGTACTCTGCCCCAAAATCGTCCAACAATAACAATGGGATACTACGTAATTTCTGCTCATAGTTCATAAAAGCTACATTATCACCTTTTGATAAAGAGAGCATCGTGTCTAATAAATTGGGCATCGAAATCATCATGCAGCTTTTTCCTAACGCAATAACTTCTTTTAGCAAGCTAACAGCAATAGATGTTTTTCCTGTACCAGCAGGGCCCCTCAATATGAGCCCCTTTCCAGCTTCAATATTAGACTTTAAATTATCTGAGTACTGCTTAACAACTTCATAAGCATCTGCATTTTCTTTAGGGAAATGTCCATGTTTACGCAGCCACTCAAAATCCATATCATAGTATCGCCGAGGGATACCAACAGCAGCATAGTCCCCATTGACATCACTCTTAATCACTACAGGCTTATCATAAACAGGATAAAAGAACTCATCCTTTACCATGGACTCTCTCGTATTCTGCTTGCCAGTCGACTTCTTCCTTTTTTCGAGAAACGTTTCTAGCATTTCCGTTATGTTTACTTGCTCCAAAATCTTTTTGCACCTCCTTCTTTAGATTCCCTTCCGTGACAGTTTCAACATACTTGATACTATTACCGCCATTATCAGCTGTGGTGTTGATAGCCACAATAACTCGTTCTTTGCCATAAGACTCAACCAAATCATCTAACCGGTCTTTAATGACAGGTGATACATCTCCGATTGCTTTCATGTACAAATCGTAAATGGGCTTATTTTTTACTTCATCATCGTCAAACATAGATAGAGGATTTTCATCTTCGCACGCGCGCGTATCTCTCTCTATATTATTAATTTCCTTTCCTTTCCTTTCCTTTAGTTCGTTTTGTTCAACGACCGTTGAAGTTCGTTGAACGACCGTTGAACGGTCGTTCGTTTTCGTTCCTTTTTTTCGTCTTGCCTCGCCACTCTTAATGCCTGCCAACCTACGCTGTTCCTGCTTTTTTTCGTTTTTGCTCCTTCGTATCTCTTGTCTTCGAATTAGACTGGGAGACCAAAAATATTCATCGTCACAGTCAAGCAGTTCAAAATCATGAATCAACGAATTTATGAACAAAAACGACTCGTTCGAACAAAAAAAGTTATGTTCGTTTTCGTTGAACGGTCGTTCATTTTCGTTGAACGGTCGTTCGTTTTCGTTCAGAATTCCTAATTCTTTATCAAGAGCGATGAATGTATATTTCTTGAAAGGCAATTTATAGTCATCAGACGAAGCTAGCTTTTCAATTAATTTCCACCACCACGCATATGAAATAACTCCGAACTGCGATTCCATTGCTACTATCTTAGGATCATTACTGGCATTTACATCGTGGCTGAAGTAATATACATCCTTAGCCATCTATTACTCCTCGTCTGCAAATAAAGCCC
>ERZ772957.545-NODE-545-length-29620-cov-8.053949_pt1 | contig 29620 bp, 22 predicted proteins | sample MGYA00580682_ERZ772957 | MGnify/ENA primary metagenome ERZ772957 (study PRJEB29015, sample SAMEA2737921) | human oral metagenome | biome: human oral; feature: human-associated habitat; material: dental | place: China | collected 2025 ...
TGTGGTTACTTACAGTTTACACCAATGAAACACTATGAGTTTTTTTGTTGCACTACATTTTACAATTTATCAAATAAAAAAACACTCAATTTTGAGTGCTTTAAAAACGCGTCGTAATAAGGTTTTGAAGAAAAAAAGTAGGTACTTACCTATTTAATAAAAAAAATTTTTTTATTTCAACGAGAGCTATACCATTATTTTTTAGAAGTGCTGATTAGTTTGCTTGTGCGATTAACTTATATGCATAGGATTTTTGAAACTCTTCTGGTCGATTGTGTCCGAGAGCACGTGATACAATTAAACAAGCCTTTCGATCAAGGACAACACCTTTTAATTCGCCTCGTAGATAAATTTTTTCTTTTTTATCTTTGATATCTTTGGGATCTCGCGCGACAAGAAGATAAAGACGTTTTGCGTATTCTGCACGATATTTATGAGGTTTTAAAGCAGTTGGAACTTGAAACACACGCTTTTTACCAGCTAGTTTAAATTCTTCAACAAGACTCTCTAATTCTTCTTTGTCTCGCGTAATAATCGGAACCCAACGATCTCGTGCTCCTTTTGATTTATGCTTTTTACCAATGATTTTAAGATAGTATCGACCATCTTCACGTTGGTAGAGGGAGTCTCCAGTAATTGCTTTTAATTCATTTTTACGTAACCCAGTGGCAGATACGATTGAGAACCAGCGATTATTTGTTTCTGCAGACATCCTGTCGTCATTAGACTTCAAACGATTATTCTTTTTGTCGGCTCGATATCGAATATCTGTTGCAACAAAAGCAGTAGAAGATACACCTAAGACTTTAGCTAATGCTGCTTTATAGGTTGACTGGGTTGGAGCAGAAAGTCCTAATTTCTTACAATGTTCTAAGTATTGATTTACTAAGTCAATCCATCCCTCAATATCGTTAGATTTATCAAGAGCTTCTAAATCTTCGGCAGTAGTTATTGAGGCAACAAAGGAAGCGAATCTGCTCCAGGAACCAGCGTAGTTATGAAGAGTTCGGTCTGTATGGATTAAATGAATGTCCTCTCCCGTTTTTTTGGATTCATTTCGCTTGATACCTTTCCCTTTTTTAAAGCGCGTGACTAGATTAGTTAGTCCTTTTGATTGGACGAATTGTTTACGGCCTTCGAAAGTAGTTAGAGAATCCATCTGTTGTTTCTTAGCTTTCTCTTTAGCTTTTCGTCGATCAGCACGACTACGTCTCTTCTTTGCCATCGTTCTTTCCTTTCTATAGTAGATAATGTGTTTTTAAAGAAGATCTTAAGAAAATTCTTAAGGTCTTTTTTATTCAAGTTGAAGTAGTGCAGTGACTTAAGCTTATATTCACTGATGTAGTATCTTCCCTTTGCTGAGGGCGCTTCTTAATTGATGGCTAAGAAGATAACCAAGTCATTTTACAACATGACAAGTTGACTCAATTCAAATAAGATGTAGAGTTCCATCTCGCAGATAAAAATCTGTTGTTTTTTCTTGTTAGTCTTTTTCAGGTTTAAATGCTCTGAATTTAGCGACTGAGCTAAGCTAGTTTTTGTATTCTATTTTGAGACTTTTGTTATTTACTTTTGTTTTTTACTTTTATTCTTTACTTTGTTACGATCAAAAAATTTTTTTAAAATGCTATTGACATCTCTTTTATTATCTATACATTTATTTTTTATTAGTAAATGAAATACAAAACTGGTTCTTTCCTAACCCAGCTTAAACCTACTGTTTCCACGATAGCTACCTCCTTTCAAACATAAAAAACGTAGCTATATTAGTTACGTCTCTACTCAATCAATTATCTAGATATTATTAGTATGCCATAAATTTTAAAATAAAAAAATTAGGATAAGATTTTTTTACGTTATTCACTTTTACCTAGTACTGTGTGTTTAGCGTGACTTACACATACGTTTCTGTCAACGCTAAACACACAGAAAAATCAGAATCGTAAAAAAACTTAGGGATGAGAGAAGGAGGTATAAGTACAAAAAAATTGAGAAGTAAACAATACCTTTATCAGTTTTTTAAATATTTTATTTTTATATTTTGAAATTTATGGCAGACTATATATAGAGAGAAAAAAGGAGGTTACATATGTATGAGCATATGCTTTTTTTTATTACAGGCCTAGTATATGAACTTGGCCCCCCACACATTGTCATCTTTCATTATATTTTTAAACTTAATAAACAATAAAAGGAGAAAAAACATGAACGTTTATAAAGAGTATTTATGTAAAAAAATTTTAGAGACTGTAAATATCGAAATTGAAACAGGTGCGGATTTTGATGTTACTGTTAATTTTTGCCGTGATGAATATAATTTTTATCTAACTTTATTTCGCGAGGGAGAGGAGCTAGAATTTGATTTCATTGATGATAGGTTGAATTTGATTATTGATCATTGTTGCCATGATAAACTGTATTATAGTATTACAGAAATGGATGAGATTTTAAATTTTAAATATGCAATTGATATGTTAGTGGAGTTATTCGTGGCTAATAAATGGTATACGTTTGTACCAGATTTAACTACTCATAATCTATGGGAATTGGTTGAACAGTATAAAAAAGGTGAATTAAGAGATTATTATTAAAATTGAAACATCTAGTTATTGAAAAAAAGATAACTGGACGTTACAATAAAACATGTGAATTAGTTTTTTTAAATATCTGATAGTAAGAGATAGTTCGAAAGGGATTATGAAATGAAAACTCCAAAGCTATATAATGAATTGGTCAATGAGAAAAAAATGACAAATGAAATTATTGCAGAATGTATATATTCTGTGAATAAACGAGCTAAAAATTATCGTGATAAAATTAAAGAATACAAAAATGGAAGGTTCCATCAGCATTTGGAGAGTAATATTGAAAAAGCGGAGGAGGAAATGGGGAAATGCTATCAACTAAAAGAAGAATTTTTGAAAGTATTTACCCCTACTCTGATCCACAAATAATTCATTGGCGAAGAGAAAAAAAGAGTGTATAGTTATGAAAAAAACTATGAGGAATTGTTGAAAGAAAAAACTAATAATATTTTTTGGAAAAATAGTTACTACGATTACGATAAAGATATGGAGGTCGAGTTTTTTGATTATCATCTAGGAACAAAAAAATATCTATATTTCTTATATTACGAAATTGGGGAATATAGTTTTCATTCAGCCGTTTCTGAGAAAATTGCTGAAAGTAATACAGAATTAGAAATTCAAGAAATCGACGAAAATTTTAAAACTCATGGATCTAAGATTGAGGGATTGCTGTCAATGCAATTTGTAAAAAAAGTCTTGGAATTACTGCAAAGCGAAGATTATACAATTGTGAATCTAGTGTAAATAAAAACGCACCATTTTTGGTGCGTTTTTATTTTTTGTGCTATAATAGAAATAAAAGGAGGAGTTACATGATTGGAGAAAATATAAAAACGTTACGTAAAACACATAGATTAACACAGCCTGAGTTTGCAAAGATTGTTGGTATCTCTAGAAATAGTCTGAGTCGTTATGAAAATGGGACAAGTCGAGTTTCGACAGAATTAATAGATCGTATCTGCAAGAAGTTTAACGTTTCTTATATCGATATCGTAGGAGAGGAAAAAATGCTCACACCAATAGAAGATTATCAGTTAACTCTGAAAATTGAAGTGATTAAAGAACGAGGGGCGAATATCTTAGCGCAACTTTATCGTTTTCAAGATGAACAAGGAATTGCATTTGATGATACTTCTAATCCTTGGGTTCTAATGAGCGATGATTTGTCTGATTTGATTAACACGAGGATTTATCTTGTTGCAACTTTTGAGGATGTAGAGCGATATAATGGCTATCTGGATGGCATTGAACGTGTGCTAGAACAAGCTAGTCATCTGGTGGTGGCTTAATGAAACTAGAAGAATTTAGTCAAGATAATTTTGAACAAGCCTCCAAACGACTCGTTCGTTCTTTAACTCGTGGAAAAACAACCTCATCTCAGCCCAAGGCTATCTTGCTAGGTGGGCAGAGTGGTGCTGGGAAAACAACGATTCATCGTATTAAACAAAGGGAATTTCAAGGAAATATCATTATCATTGATGGAGATAGTTATCGATCTTTTCATCCGAACTACCTTGACCTACAGAAAAAATATGGTAAAGATAGTGTGGATTATACCAAAGTATTCGCGGGACAAATGGTTGAATATCTTGTAGATGAGTTGAGTAAACTCGGCTATCATTTATTAATCGAGGGTACCTTGAGAACAACAGAAGTTCCCCGAAAAACGGCCCAATTATTGGCAACTAGAGGATATCAAGTCTCGCTTGCACTGATTGCGACCAAGCCAGAATTGTCTTATCTCAGTACCTTGATACGTTATGAGGAGCTCCATGCTATAGACCCTAGTCAAGCGAGAGCGACTCCCAAAGAGCACCATGATGGAATTGTAGAACATTTAGTTGATAACTTACGAGAGTTGGAAAAGGCTAAATTTTTTAGACAAATTCAAATTTATCAAAGAGATCAATCGTGTGTTTATGATTCTCAAGTAGACGAAACCTCAGCAACAGAAGTTCTACACGAATGCCTCTTCGGAAAATGGAGTAAGGTGGAGGAAGAAATGTTGAAGATGGGACAGGAGCGGTTGAGGGAGTTGAGTATGAGAACCCAAAAATAGGAGAGAATTTTATGTATTTAAAAAGTTTATCGATAAAAAATTATAGAAAATATGGTGAAGAAGCTCAGACTATTAACTTTGCTCATAGCAAATGGCCAGAAATGTCAGGCGATGAAGATGAAATGCAAAAGTTAAATATAACAGAAGAGTATATATCAAAAAGTTCATCATTAATTGTAGGTAAAAATAATTCTGGTAAAAGTACAATTGTCAAATTATTAAATACACTACAAAATAGCAAGTCAGGTAGTCGTAGTATTTTCAAACACACCGATTTTAATTTAAAAATATTATCAGACTGGTATCATGAAAATATTGTCAATAAATCTGAAGAAGAGATAAAAAATATTGATAAATCTCATTTTCCTAAACTAGAATTTCAGTTGATATTAGGAATTGATGATGGCAATGATTTGATTTCAAGTTTTGAAGATATATTAATTTTAAGTGGTATAGAGACAGTTGAAACTCATGAAAATCAAGAGATCGCTGAAGTGACTATCGATGTTAAGTATGAAGTTGCGGATGAAGTGGCTTTTTTAGAAGATCTGGTTAAAATTAAGACTAGCTATTTTAATGATAGTCAACAGTACGATGAACTATATAAAAAAGAGCTTCAATATCGACAATTTTTAGCTTTATTTAGCAGTAATTACTTTGTATTAAATTTTTATCCTATAGGAAGAGAGGAGCCAGCTAAAGAGTTTTCTCTATCTTCATTGTTTAAGGTGGATACAATAGAAGCGAATACGGTTAAAAATGACAAGACACTTTCGCAAGCTTACAACAAAATAGTTTCAACTTATATAAAAAATAATGATATTGAAGAGATTAATAGTTTAGTTGGTGGTATTAATTATTTAGTAAAGGGGATGGTTGATGCCAATATAAAGGATATTCTTCAAAGCGCCGTGTCTAGTATTGAATCAACTAAGAATCTAAAGATGAATTTACATCCAGATGTAACTTTAGAGAAAATTTTTGCAAATAGTATTATTTATGAGTACCAAGAGGGAAATAACAACATACCTGAGAGCCAGTTTGGTATGGGGTATACAAATTTGATGGTAATTATCGCAAAGATTGTTGATTATATTGAGCTATACAGTGAGAAAGATATTAATGGTTCAGTAAATATTCTTTGTATTGAAGAACCAGAGTCATTTATGCATCCACAGATGCAAGAGTTATTTATAAAAAATATTTCAAAAGCAATTGCGACATTACTAGGTAAAAAACAACAACTAGATACCTTTCAAATTATCATCACAACTCACTCAACCCATATTTTAAACAGTAAGATTCAATCAGGAAACACTCTAAATAATATTAGTTATCTAGGTCAAGCAGGTGTAAATAATATTATAAAAAACATAAGTGATGACGCAATAGTATCTGGTGTAGATATTGACAAAAAAGCTTATGAATATATCAAGAAATATTTAAGGCTAGAGGTGTCAGACATTTTCTTTGCTGATGCAGCCATTTTAGTTGAGGGTGTTTCAGAAGAAACCTATTTAAGATATGAAATTGACAAACATCCAATATTAAAAAATCATCATATTAAAGTTTATAGAATTGATGGCGCCTATGCTCATCAGTTCGTGAGTTTATTAGATTTGTTAGGAATCAAAACTGTTATTTTTACAGATATGGATTTGAAAAGAAAAGAGAAAGATGAAGGCGGGGAAAAGATTGATATCCTTTCATACAATATTAATGATTTAAATATTCAATATGCAAATTCAACGGAGTGTTTGACTACAAATGGTACTCTACAATATTTTATAAAAAAAGAACTAAATGATAAAAAGGCAAAATATGACAAAATTAATCCAAAGTTAATTGAAATGCTTGCTGATAAAGATGAGTTAGTTATTATTTGTGAAAATATTTCAATATATTCTCAAGGCAAAATAAATGGATATTACGCGACTAGTTTTGAGGAGGCAATTGTTTTAACAAATGCAGGAAACGAAGATGAAAATAAATACAAGAAATCCTTGATTAAAGCACTACAATATGTCCATCCTAACATGAAGTATTTTGGTGATATTGATGAAACATCAGAAATAGCCGATAAATCTTATATGTATCAAGTTAAATTATCTGATGGAAAATCAAGATTTTCTACTGGGATTGTATATTTATCTGTAACTGATGACGACTTTAGCCTCAAACAACCTCAGTATATTGAATCAGGTTTGAACTCACTTTGTAGTTATTTTAAGGAGTAAACTATGACATATACGATTAGTCCAGAAAATAAACAACTAGAGTTAGATATTCAGCAAAAAATTAATAAATGTTTAGATAACTTTGAGAGTTTTTGTTTTGATGCCGGTGCTGGTGCAGGGAAAACCTATGCATTACAAAAGTCAATTGAACATATTTTGAAGACGGAGGGAGAAAATTTAAAATTACGAAATCAAAAAATCTTATGTATCACTTACACTAATGCCGCAAAAGATGAGATTCTTAGTCGGCTTGGTAAAAATTCTGCTATACTGGTCTCTACAATCCATGAATTTCTATGGGAATTTATTTCTATTCAGCAAGAGTCACTGACTATAGAACATAAGAATAAAATAATTGATGAACTCCATGCTATTGATTATAAAATAAATGAAAATTCTCTTTCTAGTAATGTGGTTCTGCCTGAGTTTCAAAATGTTGTTTGTAAGGATGATTTTATAAAAACTTTTTATAGTTATTACGGTGTTTCTGCTAGAGATTTTAGAGATGCAATGAAAAATTATGATACTTACTTTGAAACTTATCTCAGTAATATTTCTAATTTTAAAAATCTGGTTAAGGACATTAATAAAAAGAGTAGATTATCAAAAACATTGAAGGATATTGAGGATAAAGAATCTAAAAAAATTATTTATAATCCAGTTCAAAACCGTGATAAACTTGAAAATTATGTCATTAGTCATGACACATTATTACTTTACTGTAAAAATATAATTACTAATAAAGATATATTAAAGAGATTATTTTCGGATAGGTATCCATATATTTTAATTGATGAGTACCAAGATACAGATGAAAAAGTTGTTGCTATTATTGATAGTATCAGGGAATATTCAAATTCTAGGAAAAAGTTAGTAGTAGGATTTTTTGGTGACTCTTTGCAAAATATTTATGGTTCGGGAGTGGGGGTTCTTCCAAAAAAAGAAGAGTATAAGAGTATTGAGAAAGTCTTCAATCGGCGTTCTTCTATGCAAATAGTAGAGTTGATTGAAAAAATTAGAAACGACAATTTTGGGCAGCAATCTATATATACTGATTTTGATAATGGATCTTATAATTTTTATATCTCAGGTGATGATTTTAATATAGATACTTTTTTACAGGAAAATCACCTGATTAATAATACGGCCTGTCTTCTTATGAAAAATGATGATATTTCCAAGGCAAGAGGTTTTGATGAAATATTATCAGTATTGAAAAAGTTCCCTCGATTTAGTGGTGCGAACTTTGAGAATGTGTCTAATGAATTTTTGCAGAAAAATTTACAGCATATGGGATGGTTTTTGAGAGAGATTTTAACTTTCATAGACTTTATTAAAAAGGCAGGGGATGATAATTCAACTGTCAGGGAGATTATCCAGTTCACAATTCCGTATAAATCAACACTAACATTTGCAGAGATGAAACAATTTATCAACAGTTTGAGAGAGCGTAACTTATCAACATTGATAATTGATAAATGTATTAATGAAATTGCTAATATACAGGAACCAATCTCAGGTAATGATATTCTAAAAAAAGTATTCTTGATAGATGATACCGCCGAGAACATTTTGTTGAATATAAAGAATCATGCTTATGATTATTTTTACTATTCTCAAGATTCGGAGGAATCAGAAAGAGAAATGACAGTTGTTGATGAATTTTTTAATCTGGATATTTCTCAATTTATCAAGTGGTATAATTATATTTTTGATGATTTGAAAAATGAAGGAATTAGCTATTACACATTGCATGGTTCAAAGGGGCTAGAATTTGATAATGTAGTTGTTGTGCTACAAGATAAATTTGCAAAAAAAGAGAATTATTGTAAGTATTTTTTTGAAAAATATAATACTTCAATTGATTCTGATTCACAATTTCAAGAAGTTCGCAATCTTTTATACGTTGCTTTTTCAAGAGCCAAGAAAAATCTTTATGTAATTTATAAAAATAATACTCCAGAAAATTTATTAGCGAATATAAAGGATATTTTTCAAGAAATTCACAATTTAAATTCATATTAGACATATATTTATGAAGTTTTACTCTTTTATTTTTTGTAAGTAGAAAATTTAAGTTGGACTATACTTGTAAAGTAATTCTAGCTGATTCCTAGATACGATTATATTATCAAACTGATTTTGAAAAAATATAAATACAAAATTTACAAAACAATAACAATTTAAATGGTGTGAACTTTTTGGTAAAATCTAGCTCAATTCGTGTATTTTTAGAGTAAAATTCACACCATTCAAATGAAAGTTATTCAAATTAGATGAAATTCTGTTTTCTGTAAATGTGGGAAAACATTGATTTTAAGCGGATATTGAAATCTATTCAAATAAAAGTGTTTCCAACCAGGTCTTAAGAAAGCTCGTAAAGCATCACAATTCTCAAAACGTTAATCAAAACCTTATTATACCAACGATTATGGCACCTTTTTGGTGTCAGTTGGTGTTAATTATATTGATAAGTCGTTTAAGAGACTTAAAGCATCAGCATCTTGCTGGTGCTTTTTTTCTGGCATCAGCTCAAGATAATAGTTCTGGGTGGTCAGAATACTATTGTGTCCGAGTCTACGAGAAATATAATCTAAACTAATATCTTTTGAAAAAAGGAAAGAAGCGTGAGTGTCACGCAAACCATGAAAAGTTGTTTTGCTCAGGTCTAGTTTCTTCAAAAGTTTTTGGAGTTGGCTTGCTTGTCTGAATCCATTCCAGTTGAAGATATAATTCTCTTTTTTATCTGCTAGAGACATTAGAGCGAAGTAAACATCTTGGTTGATAGAAATATCCCGCTTTGAGTGTTTCGTTTTTAGTTGAGTATCATCACTAATAGGACTGATTGACCTGCGTATATTGATACCATACTCAAAAATATCTTCTTTCTTCAATCCAAGTAATTCTCCTCGCCTTGCACCAGTTTCTAGGGCAAGAAGAACAAGTATATTAAATTCATCATCTTCTTGGTGGTCAAGGCAATATGTTCGGAGTGTCTTAAACTCTGTTACAGATAAGGGAACATTTCGCTTAGGTTGTTCTTGTCCTCTCGCTTTTAAGAGTGAGCCAAAGTCATTTGTAATCAATCCTTTAGCATAGGCATATTTGAGTGAACCTCTGATTTTTAAGACAAGTTCTTTGGTTGTCTTTTTGGAGTGAGTTTCAGCGTATTTATCAAGCTTCTTTTGCATGACTAAATCATCTAAGTGTTTTAGTCGCATTCCCTCAAACAGTTCATCCACGATTACAAGAGTTCGCTTATAATTGACGAAAGTAGCTTCACGAACCTCATTCTGTTTTACAGAGTTAACCCAGTTACAATAAAAGTCAGTAAATAGGGTAGAGCGTTCAGCAATATCTTTCCCTCGTCCTTTTTCCAGCTCCATTTCAAGAGCCCATAGTTCAGCATCTTGTTTGTTAGAGAAAGTCTTGGTTTCTCTCTTGTATTGTCTTTTCTTGTAGAGTGATACAGTTGCACGGAAAGAATTTCCACGTTTAGTAATTGTTGCCATCTTATCAGCCTTTCTATATGAAAAATGATTGATAAAATAGACTAGTCACATATAGCATATATGAAAAATCTTATTTTATCAATCGTTATCCGTTAATCACAGTGATTTTCGATAAATCTTATAAGTTTAGATTTTAGGTATCGCTCCTGCTTCCCAACCATAAAACATTGAAAGTCTGGGTGATTTCTGATGTATTTGTCAAATGATTTAGGGTCAATTCCAAGTAGTTCAGAAGCTTGTTGCCTAGTCAGTAGAAGTGGTCGAGTGTTTTGAATCATCGGTTTGACTTCCTTTCTTTGTTTGATTTCGTTGTGGATTGCAACGCCGTGAATCAAGATATTTGGCGAAGAAGTAGGTACGTTCAATGATGAGTCCAAGAAGTGGTGTGTGATTAGCACGAGCATACCAAACCAATTCTTCAAACTCAGTGAAGTCATTCTGCTCAATAATATCCACGACTTCATGCATAAACTCATCTGAGTTAATCTCTACAAGAAACTTATCAAGATTGAAGCCACAACCCACCTCAATATCATTCACATCATACTGGGTTTTGTCTTTATTTTCAGCGTGAGTGAAATAATCGAAGAGTCCCTTAGGAGATTGGACAACTTCCACATGGGCAGGACCATTCAATTTATCCTTGATTAACCCAGATACTAGCTTGTAGCTCTTGAGTGAATCAAAGAAGAATGCTCCGTGTTTGTGAGCTTTTTTCAGCTCTCCTGTTTGTCGATTGATGTCCTTGTCGTGCCAAGGACTCAGAACGAAGGGGACGTGCAATTCTTCCAATACCTCCAGATAGTCGGTAGGGCAACTCTCTTTGTAGAAAAGGAATGTCCACTTACTTGAGCGTTGTTCTTTTGCCATATATTTACATGCCTTTCTGATTTTGATTACTGATTATTGGATAATTGGGGGGTCGTAGTAACCCCCAATTATATTGTTCAATGGAAAAGAGGGAGCTATTTGGCAACTGCTTAACGCAAGCCATAGCCCCCTCTGTTACCGTCTTTTCCCAACTAACCAAAGGTTATTGCGAACCCGATTAGGTGCAGAGAAATAGTAGTCAGGATGCTGGCTAGATACTTCTTCTTTCAATTGGGAAGTCATATCTCCCAAGACTTTTTGCCCTTGCTGGTCTCTAGGGACTTTTATGAAGACTGTTACTTCATCTTTTCGGATGTCTACCACGCTCTTATGAGCACAGCGATTGAAACTACCATTAATTGGGTTGTAGGTGGTAATGGTCTGGTTGTCTATGGTGGTGACCTTCTCTGATTTTTCTCGTTGAGTCAGGAAGTTACGAAGCTTGAAGGTGTGGTAGATAGATTTGAAATAGTTGAAAAGATTATCAAATCGGATACGATTCAAGACTTCAAGCATAACGGATGCAAACAAAGTACCGAGTAAGTAACTCATAGCCATATAAGCGTAATGGCTATAGCTATTGATTTGAGAGAAGTCAAGAGAGATAAGAAGTGTTAAGTCAAGAGTGCTTGCTAGAAAGTCTAATGACCATCCAAGGAAACCTGTTAAGAGTGAAAACAGAATCAAGTAGATATTGAGGTTGTAAGTCCTCATAAAGAATGATTTTTTCATAATTAGTGAATACCCTCCGTTGTGTAGTATGTTGGACAAAGTAAAGGAAGTACTTGATAGGGATGTTCATTATCAATCACCTGAATCAACCCAGTACCGTGTCCAGTAGGAATGACAATGCCTTCGGGGTCGAGGTTAGGGAATAAGAATTGGGTTGTTTTCTTATTGATATTGCCAATCTGGATGAGAACATTGAGTTGCTCACGAACAGAAATTGGGATAGTTGTGTGGTCGAAACGTTGGCTGACAAGGAGTAAGTGAATCTTAGTAGCCCGTCCAAGTAGAGCAATTTGCGATAAGAGGGAGAAGAAGGACTCTTTGATGGTCTTGTTGACACCCTCTGAAAGAGCCAGCACCTCGTCCATGACGATAGTGAGATGAGTGAACTTATGGCGGGGGTTGTCATAAAGAATTGCCTGACGTTGTTGAATCAGATTTAGGCATTGACTCAAACGCTCATTGACTTCTGAAACGAAGTCAGATTTAGAGCGATTCTCCACGGGATGGATGACGGCAATTTTATGTTCACGAGCCCAACGGCTTGGACTATCGAATTTTGGGTCTACGATAATTAAATCAGACTGATTTTTTAGCACAGACAGCAGATAGGTGAGTGCGTAAGACTTACCTGAGCCACTATTGCCACAGATTGCCATATGGTTGACCTTATCAAGATTGAGAGAAAAGTTTTCCATAATTGGAATGTGGTTCTTGGGAAGACCTGCCGTGTATTTGTCGAGGTCAGGGATGACCAAGCGTTTTGAGATGCCTACCTTCCACGGAAAGAATAGTCCACGCTGAACATGGATATCATCTGTTTTTAGAGGGACAAAGTAATTGGCATTCTGTTTCAGAAGGGTATAGTGAGGGTATAGAGATGCGTTAGCTATCAAGAAGATTTTATTGTAGAGTTCATCATCCAAGATATAGGCACATGGAAGCCTAGGGATGAAGATGAAGCCATCCTCTTGAATCACAATATTGAAGCTGTTGGTATAGCTGGTTTCTCCCTGCATCAGAGCCCCAAGAGCCATGTTCAGGCTCTGGAGCAAGTAGGATTGCAGGACTATTTCTGCTTTAGTTGCCATTATTTGACCTCCTTTAGACCGTCAGCTTTGAAGTAGACATTATAGCGAACCTCAACGGCTTGAAGATTGTCAAACTGAACTAAATTCATGAAATCAGGAAGTTTTACCTTGTCTTCAAACTTGACTTGGAAGGGTTCGAGCCCTTCTTGGACAAAGGTTGCCTTGTAGGCGATAATCTCACCGGTTGGCTTTCCATCTTCAAAGAGCTGTTGTGGTTCAAGTTCAATACTCAAACTATGAATTGGTTTTGTGGGATTCACATATTCAGTTGCAGTTGTGGCAGAGTAGCCACCTTTTTTGTGTTTGGTTTTAATTGCCATATTATTTACCTCCATATGGTCTTTGAAAGTTGTTGAAGTGATTTGCTCAGTTTGAGTCGTGAGCTGACTGTCTTAGCTAAGTACATCTCTATGATATAGGATTTATCCTTTCCTCGATTTCAAGAATCTTGAAAGTATTACATTTAAAGTTGTGCTACTAGTACGACAAATTCAATTAACCATTCAGTTAAGCTATCAGCGATTTGGTAAGAGGTTTCTTCCTCAGGAAAATCAGGAAAAAAATCATATAAGGCAGATGCCAAGGCTGAGAGATTCTGTTGAATGTTCTTCTTTTTTGCTTGGATGAGTTCTTTTGTAGAGCTGAAACCATCAGTAAGAAGTAACTCTGTCAATTGGCTAATGAGTAACTCACAGAAATCAATATTAGGAAAGAAGACACCTTTTACATTGGGTAGTTCTAGTGTCTCTTGCAAAGCATCCACAGTATCTAAAGAGATATTACGTTTCCCTTTTAAAATTTGACTGATGGTAGGTGCTGAAATTAATCGGATGTCATCATCAAAGTAGTAGGCTACTTCATTTTGAGGGATTTCTTGCTCAATCAATTGTTGTTTGAGAGATTCACCGAGCAGTTCACAATAGAGAATTTTAACTTTAGCTTTTAGCATAAGCAGTCCTTTCCAGCCCTTAGACGGAAAGAAACAAATGAGCTATTACAGTTACCGAGTGGATGCAAAAAGGTACAACAAAGAAACGGTGAAACAGTAATATATATGATAAGCCTGTTAGTGACTAATTTTCATATTGATTCAATCCGTCCTTCGCTGGCCAGCAATTGGACTATTTATTTTTATAAGCTAATCTTAACTCTTTGTGGGATATAAATATATAACTTGGCAAGTCACTATGATAAGGTTTGATATAATAGTTTTTTTAGTGATTTTCTTTGAAATAGCACTCTAAAATACCCTGAAAAATGACTTGACAGGTCATTTTTTTCTTTTGGAAGTATTAAATTTTTTTTCTAAAGTTCTTCGTGGTATAATGGAACAGTAAAGAACCTAGTTGACAAGGAGATTTAGAACTTGATACCATTAGCAACAAGCAACAAGCAACAAGCAACAAGCAACAAGCAACAAGCAACAAGGTAGTTTTCTACCTCTTTTCGGCGTACCAAAAACACCCTCTTTTGAGAAAGGGGGTGTTTTGTAATGTCTAAGGATTTTATTGAACGCCCACGTCAAAACGAGAAAGATGGAGCAATTGCTTATGTGCAGAATCTTCTAAAACAAGCCCGTGAGGATAGACGAAATGAAGATGTTGACAAGCTGGAAAATCTAGTTCGTTTGCTCAATACTAAGAAGTATGGTCTCGTTTGGGAGGAGCATACTGAATTGGTTGAGGAGGAAATGAAGACAAAAATTCCTGTCTTTGTTGAGAACGGGACAAAGAAAATTGTGGGTAATCCTGAATCAGAGGATTTTAACTTCCTTTTGGAAGGAGATAATCTTCATAGTCTACAGCTTTTGAAGAAAACTCATACAGGAAAAATTGACGTTATCTATATTGATCCACCTTACAATACAGGAGCAAAAAATTGGAAATATAATAACAATTACATTGATTCTAAGGACTCATATAAACACAGTAAATGGATTTCAATGATGAAGAGTAGGTTGGACTGTGCAAGACATTTACTAAAAGATGATGGCGTTTTAGTTTGTGCAATTGATGAAAATGAAGTTGCAACATTAAAACTGTTACTTGAAGAAGTTTTTGGGAATGAATTTATTGTTGATATTGTAACAATTATTCAAAATCCAAGAGGAATTCAAGGAAATAATTTTTCATATACTAATGAATTTGCCTTATTTGTTTATAAAAAAAATTATAAAGTCATTTTTGAAAGAGAAGTAGACGAAAATGATATAGATTGGTCTCCGTTAAGAAACTGGGGAAGTGAGTCACTAAGAACTGATGCAAAAAACTGTTTTTACGGAATTAAGATAAAAGATGAAAAAATTATAGGTTTTGAAGATGTATTAGATGATGATGAGCATCCTACAAAAAATAAGTATCTTGAGGATGGGACTATTATTGTATATCCTATTGACAACTCTGGAATAGAAAGAAAATGGAGGTATGCAAGGCAGACTGTTGAAAGTATTTGGGATATTTTACGTGCAACATGTAAGAAAAATGTTTGGGATATAGAAATTGGTAAACCATATGCACCCTATAAAACTGTATGGTTTGATAAAAAATATGATGCAAATGAGTATGGTACTCAAATAATTAATAGCATGGTTCCACATAATGATTTTGATTTTCCAAAGTCACTATGGAATGTATATGAATGTTTGTATGCAACTACAAAGGAAAAAGAAAATGCTGTAATATTAGATTTCTTTGCTGGCTCTGGAACAACTGGTCATGCAGTTGAAATGCTCAATAAATTATATGGTGGTAATAGAAGATATATTCTGGCTACTAATAATGCTATTGGAGAAAAGAAGGAACGGGAATTTAAAAAGAAATTTGGATCTCCAGAAGAGAATAAACATGAATACTCAAAATACGAGGAAGAATTTGGAATTTGCTCTTCTATAACATACCCTAGACTAAAAGCAGTTTCAGATGGATATATACATAAAAAAGATTTTAAAGAAATTTTATTTGAGAAAAAGCTAACACAAAGTCTATTTAAAAAGTTTGATTTGCTCAAAGCAGAGGTTGATACGATTGTCGAGACAATGGAGGGAAAATACGATTCTGTAAAAACTGTTTTTGAAGATGCAAGTATCAAAGTAATAGGTATTAACAAAAAAGGAAAACCAATTGAAGGGATTCCTCACAATATTAAATATTTTAAGACCAGTTTTGTGGATAAAGAAGAGTTTCCTGATGTTACTCTTGAGTATGAGTTGCTTAACTATGTAACACCTCTTGTTGAGTTGGAGTTTGGAGTTGATATTTCAAATCCAAAAGTACAGGTAATATTATCGGAAGACCAATTAGACGAGATGGATGAGTCTGATTTTGTTGAAAATTCTACTATTTTCTTCCATCCTGAAATTTTCTTTGACGTGAAACAGGAAAGAATTCTTCGTGAGAAAAAAATTACGAAACAAGAAATTCCACATTATTACTTTGGAAAGGATATTTGGTCATGATTGAATTAAAACGATTCCAGCAAAAGCTGGTTGATAAACTCTTGAAATTTACAGCTCCTGAATATGCTGTTGATGAAATGGTGATTAAATCGCCAACGGGGTCAGGTAAGACCATTACCCTTCTGGATTGGGTAAATACTTATATTGAGAGTACATATGATAATGTTGCTTTTGTTTGGTTTACACCTGGATCGGGGGAATTAGAGGAGCAGAGTCAGGACAAAGCAAAGAATTTTTCGTCAATCAAAGCCCAGTCACTTTCTGATGCATTAAATCAAGGATTTGAACAAGGCACAGCAACCTTTATCAACTATGAATCGGTAGTAGGTAAAAATAAAAAGGCTATGATGACAGATACTGAACGGGATAACCTAAAAGATAAGATAGAAAAGGCGTTTGAAGCAAACCGACATTTTATCCTTATCATTGATGAGGCCCATAGCAATGATACGGATAATGCTAGAGAGATTATCACGCTCTTTAAGGCAGATAAAACCGTAAAGGTTTCTGCTACTATCGAAGACCCCAATATACCCGATAAGGTAGAATTTTATGAGGTCAGTGAGGAAGAGGTTATTGCATCAGGTTTGATTACAAAATCGGTAGTAGTCAATGAAGGGATTGAAAACTATCTTGATGAGAGTCGGGAAATTAGTAAAGAATTTGAACTTCTCTTTGAAAGTGCCGAACAGAAACGTAAAGAGATTGTTCAGAGTTATGCTGAGCATGATGTAACAGGAATCAATCCATTGGTGTTGGTTCAGTTACCTGATAAATCAGATTCAGAACCCGAGTTAGTAAGTCGTATTGAAACCTATATCCAAGAAAAACTTCATAAAACTTATGAAGATGGAAAACTTGGTATTTGGTTGGCAGACCAGAAACGAAACTATCTCAATGTGCAAGAACTTGATAATGAAGTGGAGTACCTCATAATAAAGCAGGCGATTGCAACGGGTTGGGATGCCCCGCGAGCTAAGATTCTGATTAAGATTCGTGAAAATATGGGTGAAGCTTTTACTATTCAAACTATTGGTCGTATACGTAGGATGCCTGAACCTTTCAAAGGTCATTATGATGTCGATGTATTGGATAATGCTTATCTTTATACCTTTGATGGGGATTTCTTGAATGGTGCATTTACTCAAAAAGGAGTTGGAGCACCTACGCCACTTCTGAATCGAAAAGATATAGCCAAAGATTTCCATTTAATCAGCGAGCGAGTGCTTGATTTGCATGAAGGACAAAATGAAAAAGCTATCCGTGAAAATCTCTATCAAGGTCTGGTTCGTGAATGGAATCTAACAGAAGATGTTGAATCGAATAAGCAAAAATTAGAAAATCAAGGACTTCAATTTGGAAGTTCCATTATCAACACTTATAAACAAGGTCGTTTTGATACGTTGGAACACTCTGACCGCCTTCAAGATAGAGAAAGACGTGTAGAAGCAGACTATCGTGCTAATCGCCTTGACTTGCTTCATGCTTACCATGAACTTGACCGAGTTACTCACTTGAAAGTAAGTCAGGTTGAAGCTCTTCTGAAACGCTTCTTCATGGATGATAAACGACCAAATAAGCAAAAACTTTTGAAGTTGGAAGCTAGTGAATGGACAGCCTTTATCTTGAATAATTGGCGTGCTCTGCGTGAAGTCTTTAGACAAGCTGATATTCAGCCAACCATCAGTATGGGACTTGTAGTACCTCAGGAGAATGATTTCTACATTCCAATGACAGAACGTTATTCTTATAATCCAAAGTTGGAACATGTAGATACAACAACCAATGTCTATGCAGGTTATACCAATAGCGTTATCAAGGGAAGTGAAGTTGAGCGACTTTTTGAAGATTATATTGAATCACACGAAGATGCTGTTGAGTTTGTCTATAAGAACGGTGATAAAGGAAGTCAATATTTTTCAATTGTCTATTATACAGCCAGCTCTTCCCATCATTTCTATCCTGACTATATTGTCAAAATGAAGAATGGCGATGTCTATATTGTAGAAACCAAGGGTGGAGAAAGTGCTAAAGGTCAAGATAAGAATATTGACGAGTATGCACCGTTGAAATACGAAGCCTTGAAAGCTTATCTTGAGAAATATAATTTAAAAGGGGCATTTATCCGTGATATTTCGGGCACTCTTCGCTATTTGAATGAAGGAGCATGGAAAGATGATATGACAGATTGGCATTCCATTGATGAGCTATTTGGATTTTAGGAGGAAACTTGATTTCTTTTAGCAAATATATAGAAAAAACATTCTATAATGAAATTTATGACGCAAGTGAGAAATATTTCCTAGGCAATCTTGAAGAGCTAGGTATTACCTATGATTATGACGATGAAGTAGAAGTTACAGATGTAGACTTCAAGTATGTTTATGCTGGACATCGTGGAGATGGCGAAATTGATATAGATATTTTGACAGATGTCTATGCAGTAGTAACTGAACGTACGAATCATTATGAGAATACCATCGAAAAGAATCGTTGGCTTCGTGTATCTGCTATTGGAAAGCCTGATGCAGGAATCAAAAATTTTAAAATTGTAAAAGTTGATACCTATGAGAGGGGGACGTATAGTACCTTTAAATATGCTCTCTCTGATAAACTTGTTCCATTTATTTGGAAGGATGATTTGGATAAGGTGGCAGAAGCAATTTTGAATAAATATGACCGAAATGCCTTGCTGACACCGACAAGAGTTGAACCTGATTATATTGTTCAACAAATGGGGCTTCAGTTAAAGTATGCTTCCATTACGGAGGATACTTCAATTTTTGGTCAAATCTATTTTCAAGATAATCCTGAAAAGGGTATCTCTGCGGGAACAGTAGTTATTGATGAAAAGCTTCCTCAGATACGAAATCTTGGAGTTGTGAGAAATACGATTCTTCATGAATGTGTTCACTGGGAATTGCATCGTTATGCTTTAGAATTGGCAAGAGCTGAGGAAGAGGAACTTTCTGTTCTATCTACAACAAATGACATTAAGGACGAAGAAGCTTCTGATATGATTGGTTGGATGGAATGGCACGCTGAATCAATTGCACCCAAAATCTTGATGCCTAAAGAGATGTTTATTCAAGAAGCAAGGAGTAGACAGCAACGGTTACTAGAGTTGAGTCAAACCCAAGATATTCTTGATATTCTTGAAAAATGGATTGATGAATTAGCTCAGTTTTTCGGAGTTTCTCGTCTATCTGCTAAAGTTCGCTTGGCAGAATGTGGTTTTGAAGAGGTGAAAGGTGCATTTATTTATATAGATGACGCCTATGTTCCAACTCATACATGGAAGCAGGGAAATTTAGAGGATAATCAAACTTTTTCAGTAAATCTGATTCAGCTTGGTCTTCAATTATTATCTCAGCCAGTCTTGAAAGAGCGTGTTGAGAAAGGTGAATTACTCTATGTAGAATCCCACCTCTGTATCAATGATGCCAAGTATCTTTCATATGATATTGCAGGAACTCCATTCCTAACGCCTTATGCAAGGCATCATATGGATGAATGTTGTATTGTCTTTGAAATTTCGTCAAGCACTCGAACAGGTCGCTCTACTTCTTTAACCTTGTTACTCAATCGTGATGCAGATTCTGATATTCAATTTACGATTAGTTATCCGAAGGATAAGAATAATTGGCTCGAACAAGTTGATGTTCACATTGATGATACACTGGAAATTATGTTAAAGCTTAGTGGGATGAATAGTTTTGCTCCTGCATTAGTAGAAGTGATGAAATGGCGAGATGTTCGAAATCAGGAACTGGCTGATGAAACCAATCTCGGATTGAAGGCTATTTCCAACTTGAGGAATGGAAGGACTGAACCCAAACTTGAAACGGTGATTGCCATTTGTATTGGTATGAAATTACCACCAAGTATCAGTAAAATGCTAGTTGAACTATCAGGAAGAACACTTCGTGTAGGAAATCAGCAAGAAATGTTGTATGAGTTCATTCTTAATTGCACAGCAAGCTGGGATGTGAATATGTGTAATACACTATTGGTCAATAAAGGCTTCAAAGAGCTTGTTCCTGATAGAAGTGGCTTATAAAATAAATTAGAAAATCCTTACATTATGGTAGCACAAAGTAAATATTTGCAGACTCTTATCAAAGATGTTATGGATAACTCTGATTCCAATGACTGGGACTTAGCAGTCAAAGAGTGGGAGATTTCAGATGTAGAAGAGGATGAACTATTAGAAGAATCATGTATATGTGGTAAAGAACATCTTCGTTATCTTTTTACAATTGAAAATCAATTGAATGGTAATGTACTTTATCCTATTGGTAGTTCTTGCATTAAGAAGTTTGAGCGTGATGATTTGAAATATGAAGTGGATGTCAAAGAACAATTATTTAAGTTGTTACACGCAGTAGAAGATAATGAATTTCTTCAATTATCATCAGAATTTTTCAGTCGTAAATTATTGTGTTATTTATTTGAAGTTGGAGCATTTAAAGCAACGAAATGGAATAACTTTGAACCAGAAAAAGATTATGAATTCATGATTGATATGTTCAATAAACGTAATCGAACTGAGAATCAAAATAAAAAAGCCGTGGCTATTATTCTGACATCAATAAAACCATTTCTACAAGAAGAATTAGCTCATAAGGCAAAAAAATAGATAAAGGCAGGTGCGAACCTGCCTTTTGGATTCTTCTGCTCAATCGGAAAGACTACGCTTTTCCGACAGTTTAGAGGAATAAAATTTGATGAAGTGACTAGTCTATTTTATGGTGTTAATTGGTGTTAATGCTATCCATTTTTATGGATTTTAAAGGGTTTGGGAGAAGCATTCTTCCTATTAAATGTTGATATAAAGGGATTTGTTTGGTGCTGCTCTCCGTAAAAAATTAAAGTTTTGTTCTCAAAACGTTAATCAATACGATACTATCAACGTTTCAAAGCACTCAAAAGTTTACCTTATGGGTGCTTTTTTCGTGTTTTTTTGAAAAGTTTACCTCAAAGTTCACCTTATTTTTACCTTATTGTTTTAGAGACTTTAAAGCAAATTTTCCAACAGCCATTGGAATCACATTAGAAGTGTTAACATAGGTCTTAGTTGTAATCGTATCACTATGGGTTAGCGCTTCAGAAATTTCTTCAAGCGAAACTCCAGCTTGTTTTGCTGGTGTGGCGCTTGAACATTATGCTTATCCATAGTATTTTGTGTTATAATGTAGAAACTATACAGAAAATAAAAGAATCTCTTTAAATTCTGTAAATTTCACTTTGTGTAAACATGAGAAAATTTGAGTGTGGGTAACGATGGGAGAGGATTTGTAATGATCAGTTTAGAGCTGTTGTCTGAAGAAAATAGTCTAGACGTCTATTCTTTTGAAAAAGAAAATCGAGAGTATTTTGAACGAAATTTACCTCCTAGACCAGCTAACTATTTTGATTTAGAAGGTTTTAAAGAAATTACAAGGGAATTGTTAACAGAGCAAGATAATCATGATGCATACATGCATCTTATTAGAAATTCGCAAGGTGTTATGGTTGGGAGAATCAATTTAAGTGTCTTAGAGAGTGATCGAAATACAGCAGAACTTGGGTATAGGATTGGGGAAAATGTTAGCAATTTAGGTTATGCCAGCGAAGCGGTTAAACTCGTTTTAGAAAAAGCCTTCACGACTTATGGTTTCAATAAAATCATTGCAGGAACGGCAACAGGTAATCTAGCCTCTCAGAGGGTGCTTTTAAAAAATGGCTTCACCTTTTTTAGTAGGTTTATAGAAAATGACTTACAAATTCATAATGAGTGGGTTCATACAGCAGTATTTGAGATAAGGAGGCCATAATATCATCATTTCCAGTCTATTGATAAGGTTAATGGAGTTATAATCTTTTCAGACATTCAAGAATTTACTCTTGGATGTCGTTTTCTGACTGCTTTCCTTCGATAGTTTAGATAGTCAGTATGGAGTAGAAGATTAATGTTACTCGCTCGGTCGTTGTATGTAAATACAAATTGTATTTTGATATGTCTATCTTTTATTCCGAGCAATTCTGCGGTAGCTTTATAAGTAACTTCTTAATGGATTATGTGCTACTTTCATTATAGTTCGTATGAATTTGCTTCTACATTTATAATGTTCTACATTACCCACTACAGATAGTATAGAGTCAAAATGAACCAGAAAAGGTAGAATTTTCACCTTATTTTTGGTATAATATTTATTATTTGGACTAATATAGGTAGAAAGTAATCTGTATTATATCGATATATATATTTATAGGGATTTTAATTATTACTTAAAAATAATTTTTTATTTTCAATATTGGAATATCAAATATTCTAATATAGATTGGAGTGGATGAAATTGATGGATAATACGAAAACACTACAAAAATTAACGGCTTTATTCTTAGTTTTTATAATGCTGTTTGGGATAATTGTTCCGAACACTGTTGTTTTTGCAGAAGGAGCATTAGCTAAAGATACAATGACAGATGTCAAAAAAACTGGTAATGAAACTAAAGAAAAGATAGCTCCTGAGGATCAAGCAGATAAACAGGACAATAAAACAGATTCTAAAAAAACTGATAAGGAAGCTGAAGAAAAGATAGCTCCTGAAGAACAAAAAGATAAGCAGGACACTAAAGATGAAACAAAAGAGGATGAGTCAGAAGTTAAAGAAGAAACAACTAAGCCTAAATTTAATCAATCTTTAACGAAATCAGTTTCTTTGAATCCCGGAGCTCCAATGGATAATGGTAAACTTATGGTATATGATGACAATCATAAGATTAAAGATACATCAAATGGAGATGGAACATCAGTAAATCTATATAATTTGGCAACTATGACGGATACATTGTTTACCATAAACTATACTCCTTTTTTCCGTATAAAAGATGATGGGAGTAATGAGTTTGGAGATCAAAAAATTGTTGTCGATTTACCAACTTATGGATTCAAACTTGCTAATCCAGGAATTGAAGGAGTACAATTTGAAAAAATTACATTGCTTGATGCAAGGGGGAATGTAATACCATTAGATTCAGCAGCACAAACTAATTATGATAAAGTTGTAAAAATTATCTATGACATTAATGATAATTTCCTTCGATCTTTGGGCGGAGGTTCAAGTTTGGTATTTAATATCGCTTTTAATAGACGTAGTTTAACAGATGAAGAATGTAAAAAGTGGATTGATGAAGGGAAACTTGAAACAAAACTTAATGTTACAGTCTGTGAGGGAGACAACAATACTCCAATTAATAGTACAGGAAATTCATCAGAATATAAATGGAGAATGTCACCAACTAATTATGACGATCCTAAAACTACAGTAACAGGAGAACGTCATCTAAATGCAAGTAGTCTGGCGAAGATTGCAAATTCTGGATTCATAAGATTTTATGATACAGATCCTGCAAGTGGTCCATTTACTGGTAACAAAGATTACTATTATTATAAGCAAGGAACAATTCATGACGCGGATACTCCTCTAATGAGTTTAAAACATATCAAGGTTTATGTTCCGAAAAATGGAAGTGTTGAAGGAAATTTCATTTTACAAAAATTACAAATCAGAAATGGTTTATATGATTTAGATCTTGCTTATTATGCGACAGTCAGTGAAATGAAAAATGATGGTGATGGAAAGGGAAATTATTATCTCATAACACCAAGGAAACCTCTCTATAATAATGGAAGTGACCACAAATGGAACGATGTATTTACAAAGGGATTTTCACCTATTTGGCAAGTTCCTGATGGAATCGACAATATTGGTTCAGATACTTTATATGAAGCTACAACACCTGAATTTGTTTTTGAAACTCCAAATGGAACAGACGGCAAAAAGGAAGTTGTTATCAGCGCTGATGGACAAGGCGTAAAGATTAAAACTATGAAAGCTAATACTGTCGATGGATATGAAATTCATAGTTTTGCTGGACCTGGATATCAACTTTATAAAAATGCTGGAGGATTTTATACTGCAAATGCAGTTTCTGCAGATGCAAAGTATTCTGATGTTGGCTATACACGTTTAAGTAATGAATATTATATTCTAAAAGATGCCAATGGAGAATGGAATGAGTATTTTCCAAAGAATAAAACTGGTGCAACAGTTGAAACTTATGAATTTCCAGAAGAAATTCAACCTACTGCATGGAAAGGAACTGCTCAAACATGGAATACAGATTCTTATAAAGTAGCAAAAGTAGTTTATACTACAGCAGATGGTAATGAACACACAGCAGATGTAAATTCACCTGTTCATTTAGCAAATAAAGTTAATAATTTTCCTGAAGTCAAGTTTGATATTTCTGGTGGAAGAGTAACTAAGGTTGAAGTTCATTGGGAGTATTTGAATAACGACACCTTTAATGCAAGTACACATTATGCGGGAAAATATAATGCAAATACTCATAGATTGTCATATGCTCAAAGTAAGTTCGATTATTATGTTACTCCCACAGCTACAGGACATTTGCAGGTAAAATATTCTACAAAATCTACTGATCCAACTGCGGATGCAAATGATAATTTTGATTATGAAGCTAATAAAGCTGTGAAAAGTCCTGTTAATAATGTGAGTGGAAAAGCAAAGGATGATTTCTTCTGGACAACTGTAACTCAAAAGAAATGTACACCTTTGAAAGCTGAGAGTACTGGTGATAGATTAAAGGAAAATGTATTATATCCAAACCAAGCGGAGAATGGAACTTTTTATGATACTTGGAAATTGTTCTTTGATTATGGAACGAAGAAAGAATTTTCTCCTGTAACGAAAAATCCAAGAATTGATTTGACAGTGGGAACTTTGAATCTCAAAGGACTTGATTCTAAGGCTGACAAAACTGGACTTTTGACTGGGAAATTTACAGCAAATAAATCCTTAAGTGGTTGGAAAATTATTTATAAAACTGCGGATAATGTACTTGGAATAGAGGGTACAGAAAAAGTATATAATATTGGAAATATCGAAGATGGAACAAAAATAGACCTGGGTATTAACAGAGATTTAGAACATTTATCAAGTATTGTTTTAACTTATGATGGAGAATATAATATTGAACCATTTGTTGATAAAGAAACAGGAGAAGCTGTATTATTTTCCAATATTGAATATGAACTTAGAAATACTGATTTTAAAGGAAATCCATTAACTATAGAAAAGGAAAAAGGTGCATGGTATGGTCCAAATTACTTTGTTCAAAATTTAGAAGGTAAATACTATAATGAAAGTTGTAGAGATTCAAATCATATTCATGATGCAGGAAAAGGGCAAGACTTTGGTGGTAGAACATGGAATAGTATAAAACTACCGCAACGTTATGGTATTCTTACTAGAACTTATATCGTTACAAATAAGACTGCCGATAATGTGATTGAGCCTTCAGGTAATGATACAAATAATTCTATTTCTCAATCAGGAACAAGTACTCAAAAGGTTAAATTTAATACAAAAGCTTACGCTTATGCTATGAACTCAGACATGCCTGAAGCGGGTAAGATGCCTTATGGAATTCCTGAATCCGCTTATGTAGAAATAAAAGATAAACAATTTGCTGCAGATGTAGATAAGTGTAAGTTTTTAGGATTTGATAATGCATCTGGCAATGTTATTATTAAACAAGTTACAGATGCTGATGGTAGAGTATGGATTAAAATGTCCATTACCGATGCCGGGATACAGGCTCTTAACAGACAAATCCGAGAGATTACCAAAAACAAAGCATTTTCTTACTACTATTATTATAATGATAGTGTACTTAAATTTATGGAAGATCCGGTTGTAATTGCATTAAAGAGTTTTAGATATACAAGTGTTACATCTCCAGGAGAAAATGAGCATCATCCATATGGAATGGTTTACTACGATATGAGCTCACTTGAGAGTAAGCTGGATGGTAGTCAAAAAGAATATTATAGCCATGCAAAACTTGAAGGAGATTTATTCCAACTTTCTGAAAATGCTGCAAAAGCTCTTGATGCTACGAAGGAAAAGAAATTATTTGGAATTGATTTGAGCAAGGTGGAAGTTGTTGTATCCAAGAATACGGCGGTAGGATCAAATATATTCCCTGGGAAATATGATAATATCGTCTATGGAACAGCGGGAAGTAAATTTCCTACACAGACTTTCTATCCAGATGAAAGAGATAATTTACGTGGAGACTTCTTCGTTCAAGCCCCAGACTCAGATGGATTTAAGGACTTTAAGGCTATCTTAGAAATTCCTAAAAAGGATAAATCTATATCCTATACACAAAATAATGAAACTGTTCAAACACCAAAAACACAAGTGGATATGTATTTGACTGGTGAAGTTGAGGTAATGGGAGATAGTCGTCCTGGTAAACAAGAATTTAGTTATAGCATAGATGGTGGAAATACATTTATTTCTGCAGCGGATGTAAAAGATTGGGGAAAAGTAACCCATGTTAAACTTGATTTGGGAGAACTTCCTAAAGGTAGTCAAGTAAATATTAAATTACCACTTAAGACTCATGAAAAAACTACTATTGATGAGCTTGAAGCATACATTGGTGGAAGTTTTGAAACGACTGATTATACAGGAGTTAAAACGAGTGGATACATAAATCCTGCAAAATATATTTATGGAAATTATGCAGTTATTTCCTCAGATGTATGGTGGGATAAAAACGAAAATGGAAAACTTGATGAGGGAGAAACAAAAGCAAAAGGTATTAAACTTGAACTATATTCTCCTGATCATGATGTGACTATTAATAACAAGTTAATTCCTGCTAATACTTTGATTCATAGTTCAACTACAGATGAAAATGGAAGATATGAATTAAAGAGCTTTATGCTTGAGGCTGGTCAATGGATAAAGGTTACAATGCCAGATGGTGAAACTAAACTAACATTGAAAGCCAATCACTCTGAGATGGAAGAAACAAAAAATTCTGACTTTGATAGAGCAAGCTATAAAACAGCTGAATTACCTGAATTAGTAAAAGAAAAACCTCTTGAAATTATAGGTTGCGGACTTATAAGAGTACCTAAGATAAAAACAGAGCCTGTTAAAATACATGTTGGAGAAGAGTCAGAAGAAGGAGCGGCAAAAGCTGTTGCAACAAGTGATCATCCTACTGTATCTCCTGAATTAAAATATATTGAGTTGCAAAATGATGTGGCTGATGTTGATGGTAGTGGTAAAATAAGAGGAAAATCTACGGGGAAAATTAAAGCTGAAGTTACGACAACAAACACATTGGCAAGTAGCGATCAGGCAATACCTGAAGATACCGTAAAAGCGGAGTACGATATTGTTGTTTATGGAAAGGTAAATTATCATAAAAATCACGCTGATGTAAATGGAGAAGCACCAAAGGATAATAACGAATACTATCCATCCATTACAGAAAATGGAAATGATGCTGATACTGATAAGGTAACCGTTTTAGATGCAGGTACGATGAAAAGATCTGGATATATCTTCAAGGGATGGAATACACAAGCTGACGGTAAAGGCACTATGTATTCAAAGGGAGATTCATTTAAGACAGGAACAATTGATAAAGATGTAGAGTTATATGCAATTTGGTCTTTAATATGGACCCCAATGATCCCACCGACCCGAGATGTCAAAGTAACCAAAGAGTGGCAAGGGTCAGATGGCAACAAGATTGACGCGCCTGTAGACAGTGTCAAAGTTGAACTCTATAAAGACGGCGTGGCAACTGGTCAAGTACAAGAGTTGACCAAAGATAACAACTGGACAGCCAGCTTTGAGAAACAGCCAGTCTCTGCGACCCTTGGTGGAGCAGCTCATCAGTACACCGTCAAAGAAGTTGGCGAAACGTCAAACAGCATTTTACTTGCAGGCAAGTGGTATGGAGTCGGTTACGCAGGAAGCATGAAAGATGGCTTCACAATTACCAATAAAGAAAAGACTCCAACAAAACCTTCTACACCAAATGATCCAGAATCTAATAAACCAGAAGTACCAAGTACAAGTAATAACAAGATATTACCTAAAACGGGAGATGCAAGTGACGTATCCCAATATGCATGGATAATGTTAGCCTCAGGAGTATTACTGATGCTAATAGGATATAGACGTAAAAATCAAGGATAGTAGAAATAAGGAATAACTTCACTACTGTAAAGGATAGTGCTTAGAAGTCATGGGCAACTGTAGTGGGGAACATATAACTAAGTACGAGAGAGAATCAGATTGGTTCTCTCTTTTTGATATTCAAAGCAATGAGAATTCTAGTTTTAAGGTTGTCAAAGTTCTTCAAGTTTTGTGTCAGGTTATGGATGAAACTTAACGTTAAGGCTCTTATTATCGGCAGGCTTCTTCAGGCAATTTGAATATTAAGATTTACCTACTTTAGAAATGATAGAGCTTGCTAATTTCAGAAAATTTCCCCACTTTTTCATAAAGTGTGGTAGAATAGAAGAACTAAAATGCCAAGGAGGTGTCCATATGGAACAAACATTCTTTATCATTAAGCCAGATGGTGTGAAGAGAGGTCTAGTTGGCGAGGTTTTGAAAAGAATTGAGCGACGTGGTTTCAAACTCGAAAAATTAGAGTTACGTTCAACAGTTTCAGAAGATTTGATTGACCAACACTATCGCGACTTAGTTGGAAAAAGTTTTTATCCTCCTATCCGTCAGTTTATGACTTCAGGACCAGTAGTGGTGGGCATTCTATCAGGTACGAAAGTGATTGAAACTTGGCGGACCATGATGGGGGCTACTCGTCCAGAAGAAGCTCTGCCAGGAACTATCCGAGGAGATTTTGCCAAGGCTGCAGGAGACAATCAAGCCATTCAAAATGTAGTTCACGGCTCCGATTCGGAAGCTTCTGCAAAACGTGAAATTGCTCTCTGGTTTAAGGATTAGACTGGTAAAAGAACAGTTCTGTGCACAACAGAGCTGTTTTTTGGTCAGTTGAGCACAAAAAAAGGACACTTGAGGCGGAAACAATCATTTCAAATTCCTCACAAGGTATAATCCCATATAGGGAGGGAAAAGAAATGGTAAAATCAATTCGCTTATTATTGTTGGCTACGGTCATCCAGATTAGTTTTGCTAGTTGTCTATTATGGAAAGAATCCTTTTTATCGTT
>ERZ772957.546-NODE-546-length-29569-cov-6.391950_pt1 | contig 29569 bp, 32 predicted proteins | sample MGYA00580682_ERZ772957 | MGnify/ENA primary metagenome ERZ772957 (study PRJEB29015, sample SAMEA2737921) | human oral metagenome | biome: human oral; feature: human-associated habitat; material: dental | place: China | collected 2025 ...
TTGTCTTATCCCATTCAAGTAAGAAGTCTGTCGAGAACATCTGGATATCTTGACCAAACGTATTTTCCACTTTAAGTTTTACAGCAACAAACTGCTTACCTGCATCAGGCTTATTTCCACTAATATCTGTTGAAGATAAGAATTCTTCTACCGTGAAGTTAAAGAACATTGTCTTAACTGAATCACCAACTTCGTATTCATGATATCCGTTATCTGAACCTGTTGTTGTATTGTTTTCATTTACAATGTCAGATAATGTCTTTCTTGTACAACCAGCAGATCCAAATGTTACTGCTAATGCCAACAATAATACACTTAATTTCTTCATTCTATTTTCTCCTGTTCCCCAATTGTATCTATGCAAATCCTTGCATCTATATATAGTATAACAATAATTTCACAATAAAATATAGTAAAAAGCGCAAATTTCCCTTGTCAAAAACCCTTAAAAGATACAAAAATACGCAGAGTATCACACCAAAAAGTAAAAAGTCATAAAAAAAGCCCCTGACTTTGGACTAATTAAGCTAAGAGCGACTGTTTTTGTTCTAACTTTGTATGTGAAAACATAATTGATACCTAATTCTTTTTTGTCGATTTCCTGCGCCGCGTCAAACAGTGCATTTAAATCTTTGCGTGTATAACCTGTGATTCGCCCCCTACATCTGTTTTTTTCAGGTACGGAATTCTAACAAGTTTTGAATTGTCATTTATTTTCATCTCGAATTTTCCTTTCTTTACTAGGACTCTTGACAACCATTAAATTGATAGATGTCATTAGGTGTAATTTTTAGCGCATTACAATAGATTTCTAATTCTTCAGCACTAATAACTCGACGACCATTAAGGGTTTGACTAACCTTGTTTTCGGAAAATCCTGTCTTTTCAGCAATAACTCGTTGCTTGATTCCAATATGTTCAATATAATTTTTAAGGCGCTCATTAACTTTCATTCTGTATCACCTCCTCTTTAGTACAGATTATCTGTGTAAAATCAATATAGTACAGTATTACTGTGTAGTCAATATAAAATACACAATTTCTGTATTTTTATATTTACTTCACAGATTTTTTGTATTATTTTGTGCATAGGAGGATAAAAATATGGAGTTAGCAAATAATTTAAAACAAGCACGATTAGCCAAAAATATGAGCCAAGAAGAATTGGCTGCCCTTATTGGTAAATCAAAAAATGTGATTTCTAACTGGGAACGCGGCGACAATAAGCCAGATGCAGATGTTATATTTTCTCTCTGCGATATTTTGAATGTAGATGCTAATTATCTTCTCGGCTGGGAAAGAAATAATTCATTCTCAATTTCAATCACTGAACAATCTTTAATAAAAAAATACCGTAGCTTAGATAGCTACGGTAGTAAGGCTATTAATAATCTATTAGAGGTTGAATACGAGCGTTGTAATACAGTTATCGAAGAAGATATGCCGGCATACATTACAAAGCCTTATTACGCTGTAGGAGCATCTGCAGGTAATGGTGAGTATCTATTCGATGATCTTGATTGCACTGCAATCTCATTACCAGATACACCGCTTAACAATAAAGCGGATCTTGTCATTGCTGTTAAAGGGCATTCAATGGAGCCTACATATAATGATGGTGATAAATTGTTAGTGAAGAAACAATCGGAACTGAATATTGGTGCAGTTGGCGTATTTATAATCAATGGTGAAAGTTTTGTTAAAGAACTTGGCAAAGGCAAATTAATATCACATAACAAGCAGTATCAAGATATTTACTGTTCTGACTATGACAATATGATTACAGTTGGAAAAGTTATCGGAAGTATTTAATTACATATTAAGGGGAAATTATAATTTATGAAAAAGAAACTAACTTTTGTGGCATTTATTTTTACATCGCTTTTTGTAATTGCTGGTATGAGCGTAGTTGTGGCCAATTTTAAAAAGGGAGATTTTAGTCGTGGAATAGTTGGCATTTTTCTAGTGGTGGGAATTTCATTTCTCGACTACAAACTCTGGAATTCGATTCATATAAATCAAACGAATATTGACTCATCAAGCCGATCTTGGTTTAAACGTATAAACTTTCCCATTGTACTCGCGGTTTTACTGGTTTTAGGATTAGTGAGTGGAAAAAACGAAAGAAAAGAAGATAACTCATTACAAGCCGCAGAAAATAATGTAGTCAAAAATGATGAAAAAGATGAGAAAAAGGAGGATGCAAAAGAAGAGAAGAAAGACGAAAAGAAAAAAGAGAATAAAAAAGAGGACAAAAAAGAAGAACAACTACCTACATGTGATGGAATATCAATCACTTCTAATTGTTTAGTCGATGGAATAACGTATTCTAAATACATATATCATCCAGCAAAAGAAGCTGTAACCCATGTGGAAAACGTACAAACCGGAACAGAGACAAGAACGTCATCACCCTACATTTTATGCAATGATGGCTTTCATTGGGGTTCTATGACACATAGAGGTGCTTGTTCTGGCCATAATGGTGTCGCAGACTTTGAACATGTAGATACGTATGAAATACCAGTGTATCAAGAGCAAATCATTGAAGATTCTCCTGCTCAAGATGAATATTATGAAAAAGAAGAAAAGAAAAAGGAATAATCCAGATGGATAAAGAGAGTTATTTAAACAATCCTCAGAAAATCATTATGGTTTCCCCAGAATTATTTGACAGCGATAAATCTGATTTTATTGCTTATGCTTCCGGGAACGGTATGATTCGATCAGGTATATCCGATAGTGATACTTTGATTTTCAAAAACACTTCCAAATTAAAAGATGGTGAGATTGGAGCGTTTATTATGAAAGGTAAAGAAACCGCTGTTAAGAGATATTTCAAAAGAAACGATACTGTAATTCTTGAATTTGATGACGGAATACAACCACCAATGATTTTTAACGAAAAAGATGTAGAAATAGTTGGAAAACTAACTTATATAATCAAGAAAATATAAAAAGACAGAAAAAATAACTGAATTAAGAAGAAAGTTCTAAAGGAGAAAAATTATGAAAAAATATTTAGATGCAAAAGTTGTAAAAATGTTTGATCACTATACAGTTATTATTAATAAAGGCATTATTGATGGCGTCGCAAATGGGGACATTGCATATGCAGTTTATAAATTCAGTATTGATACTGATAGTGAAAGTTTAGGCGAAGTTAGTGCAAATATATTTAAATTTAAGGTTACTAAAGTATTTAATAAATTTGCATTTTGTGAATCGGATGAAACTCAATTTGTAGGAACGTTTGGCGATATTATGCCGATGGAGAAATCACCAATGCCTGTTGAAGAAGGGCAAGATTTTATTAGTGACAAAATCAATTATAGAAGTATAACAATTGGAACAGATATAGAGTTATATAGAGAATACTAATTCTTATCAAACAGTTGAAGTTTTTGATATTCTGTGATAGGATACAGATGTTGAAGGGCATACAATGGGTTTGCCACAATCTGCCTCCTTTCACTTAGAAAGGAGGCTTTTTGATTTATGAGTAACATACAATATGATCGGCCATATCTATCTGTGGCTGAACAAATACAGCATTTAAAAGAGGATAAAAAACTAAATATAGATAATGACGATTTTGCATCACAAGTATTAAGCAATATTTCCTACTATACTTTAGTCAATGGATTTAAGAACAAATTTACAGATGAAAACGAAATATTTAATCCAGATGTTAAATTTTCAGATTTATATCTCGCATATCTCATTGATGGAGAATTAAACACTATTGTTTTAAAATCAATTCTATTTATTGAGCGGCAATTAAAGTCCCATTTGGCACATATCGTTGCAAGAGATTTCGGAGTATATGCGAATTCGTCATATTCGGTTGATGCAAACAATCCACAAAAGGAATTTGTGCAAATTGGGAAAAAGGAAGTTGATGGGTATCTTTCTTATGAACATTATCAAAACAGTAGATATTGCATAAATATATTAAAGAAGTTGAAACAAGCTCTTATAAAACCTCGAGATAATTCAACAACATCTTATTACAAAAATAATCACAATCATATTCCACCGTGGATTCTAGTCAATGACTTATCATTTGGAACAACAATTTTATGGTTTAGAATTTTGCCTGCACAACAAAAACAAGAAATAGCAACTGCAATTTTCCCATATTCCGATTCTGTCAGCATTCAAAAACGTACCGATATTCTTTTGAATATGCTGCAATTAATCGCTGAATACAGAAATCTAATTGCGCATGGAAATAGAACTTTCACAACAATGATTTCTGATATTTTGTCGTATAAAGATATTAGAAAATTTTCAAATGACATCATTTTAAAAAGATCAGAATATAAAAAAGGTATTGGTAAAAACGATTTCTATGCTGCCGTAATTTCTATTTTATTTCTTACTAATTTATCGATACCATACAAACTATTTAAAAATAGTTTACAAAACATACTAATTAAATATGAATCAGTAAAAATTGGCGGATTAACGATATATCAATTATTAAATATTCCAGAAAATATAATTCAAAGAATCGAAGAACTCTACAAGTTGCGCAAGAAGATGCCGGAAAGTTCTACTAATCAGCAATAAACAGAAAGCAGGTCATTATGTCCGTCGCAAAAGATAAGTCTACAGGGCTTTGGTATTACGTATTTAAAGTGAAAAATCCAATCACAAATAAAGTCTCATGGAAGAAAAAACGCGGCTTTGCAACGAAGCGTGACGCATTACATGCCGAAGCCGATGCGCAACGACTAACGCAATATACATCTGGTGAGTTGACTTTTAAAGAAATGTCAGAGCGATATATGAGCAGCATTGAATCATCCGATACAATGCGCCAGATTAAAAGAACTCACTTTGTTCAGAGGTTTTCCGAATATTATGAACAGCTAATCAAAAAATAACTCCATTGCAATTAGATGCATGGAGAGCAGATCTATCAAAAAATGATAAGTACGCATTCAGAACTAAAAATACAACTGTGCAATATGTCAGAGCTGTATTTAACTATGCCAATAAATTTTATGGGCTTCCAGCAGTTGATCATGTACTTAAGCCACTAAAGCGTCCTAGAGAAATCCAGGAAGAGCAACAGGTTTGGACCATCGATGAATTCAATACATTCTTAAAATACGTAGAAATAGAAATATATAAAAAGTTCTTCATTTTCTTATATTGGACCGGATGCAGGCGTGGAGAAGCTATGGCTTTGCACCATGACGATATAAGCGTTTCAGAACGCACCGCAAATATCGTTAAATTAATCAAACATTTTGCAAATGGGAATTACCTACAAAAACAGGGAAGCCCCGTAAAATCAATTTAACAGGCATTGTGATGGACGCAATTAAACCATTGCTAGAGACGGACGGTGTTTACTTGTTTGGTTCTGAACACTCGCTATCCATTTCGGGGATCCAACGTGAATTTGATAGAGCCAAGAAAAAAGCGGCTACGATTAATCAAAAAGTAACAATCCACGGTCTACGTCACAGCTTCGCTACAAACACAATCAGTAACGGATGCAACATTATTGCAGTTTCAAAGCATCTTGGCCACAGTAAGATTGACATCACTCTAAATACATATTCGCATCTATTAGAACAAACGGATGCTGAAATGCTAAATATTATCGGAAGACTGTCTAGAAGTTGACCAAAAGTTGACCAAAGCATAAGAAAAACCGCTATTTAAGCGGTTTATTTGGTTATGGAGCGAGTACCCCAAATTATCCAAATAAAGAACTTTAAATAACTTACAAGTACATTATATACAATTGTATAATCATAATCAATAACTTTTTATAAATTTCTAACAGTACAAAAAACAGCTAGAGCCAGACACTTTTGGGTACTGTTAGAACAAACTTCATTTTTTAAGTCGTATTATTTTATTTCTTTTCTTCTTTTGAATATGGTTTTAACCCTCTGATTTTCAAAATCTACAACAATTTTTTGAACGTATTTTCTCACATAATTTGAAAGTCCTTCTTCATCCAAATCTCCATCAACACATACTCCATTACCATGAGACAATTTCATTCTTTTTTCCGCGAGTTCATTGTATCTCTTAATCAGCACCTCATCTCTTCCATTACTTATAACCATGTCAAGCACCACATTCATTTCTTTATCAATTTCTTTCAACTTGATACGAGATTTTTTCTGTTCTAATTTAATATGATGTTCAATTAAATATTTTTTTAATTGTCCCTTTACACTTTCACTTATTACTGATTCGCTGATTCGTTTCTTACATTTGCTGCACACATAATACTTATATACTTCCCTCTTTTGTGTATGCTTTTTCTTTCTGGAGCTACAATTGCAAACTAATGTATTTCCACAACTCTTACATATGATTTCTCTCTTAAATAGGTATTTATATCTTCTGCTTTTCGATTTCAAATTTGTTAGTCTAATTGCTTCCAATTGTGTTTCTTTATCAACAATCGGAGGTATAACGCCATCGTAACTATTTTCACCAAAAACTAGGGTGCCACTATATACTAAGTTTCTCACTATTGTATAAATATCATTTTTCTGCCATTTTCTATTTAGCACTTTATTTCTTCTATACTCTAATGTTACATTCCAAGCATTCATACCTTTGTTTACGATGCAATCAAATATATTTTTGATAACTCCTGCAGTTTCTTCATCAATAATCAAATAATGTTTATCATCTGGGTTTCTTTTGTATCCTAGTGGAACTTTCCCTTTGCAATAAAATCCTCTTCTTGCAGCCTCTTCTAATCCTCTCTTTGTCCGCCAGGAGATACTATCTTCTTCCCATTGTGATATAACTCCTATAATCAATATAAACATCCTTCCTGAAGGCGTACTAGTGTCAATATTTTCTGTAATACTGATTAGTTCTATATGATTTTTTTCTAGTATTTCTATTAAATAGGCTAAATCTTTTACACTTCTAGTTAGACGATCTAAATTATGAATGATTAATGCATCCAATTCTTTTGACTTAATTAATTGAACGATTGAATTCATCTGTGGTCTTTTTAAGTTCTTTGCTGATACACCACGCTCTTCTTTAACTTCTAATGTGTAACTACCCTTCTCGTATTTGTATTCACAGTAAAGTTCAATCTTTCGCTTCTGTTCTCCAAGATTGTACCCATTTTTTACCTGCAATTGTGTTGATTCACGAACATATCCAATTATTTTTTTCATACTTAACTTATCTCCTTGTTATTGTTGTGTGCCGGCATCAAACACACATTCAATTACACCAAGAAAAAATACCAATATTCAATCTACTAATATCGGTATTTAAGTTACGTTTTTATAAATTATTCAATTCATACTTTTTGATTTCTTTATATAGTGTAGATCGACTTATTCCTAATCTCTTACACATATATTTTTGAGTAATATTTCTTTTCTTATACTCTTTATAGAGTTCAGCAAATAAAAATTTATCTATGCTTGCATGTGCTCTTCCTTTATACTTACCATTTCGTTTAGCAACGGCAATCCCTTCAGCCTGACGTTCTAATAGCACTTCACGCTCAAACTCATTTAATGCTGCAATGATTGTTAGAAATAGTTTCCCTGAAGCCGTACTTGTATCAATCTTTTCCTTCTGTGATTCAAATGCAATTCCCTTTGCATGCATACTTTCCACTAAATGAAGTAAATCCTTTGTCGATCTACTTAACCTAGAGAATGATTCAACTACAATCGTATCCCCTTCTCTAGCAAACTCCAGCATAGCTTTAAGTTGTGGTCTATCCATATGCTTCCCAGTAGCTTTATCTGCATATACTTTTTCTATGTTTAATTCCTTTAACAACTCATCCTGTCTTGCAAGAGATTGTCTTTCAGTAGATACCCTTTCATAAAATATTCTCATTTCTTCTCCTTCCTATTACAAGCAAAATATGGAACATTATCATTATTTGCTATAATACTTTTGGAGACTATTTTATAGTCTTCAATGGAGGTGGTTTTTATAGCCTCAAATTTACGCATGCTATCCCTAGGGCAAATATTTCCTAAAAATGGAAATGGTGCAAATAGTAGTTGTTACATTGCAACTACTTGTTGCTATCATCCAAATTTGTAGAGAGGTATTGAAGACTAAATAGTCTTCGCCTAGGATAGCGTGCAAATTGAAAAGAGGAGTTGGTAGCTCCTCTTTTCCTTTGCCCTAAGACAAAACATTTCCTACATCATTATTATAATCTTTACCGAAATATTTTCAACTATAAGAATTTTGTAGAAAATAAGTTCGTTTAAATAGGCTATAGCCTATTTGAACACTTTCCTTTTTACATATTATATGTGTATTTAAGATATATTGAATACCCTAAATACACATTTTTGCTTTTTCTATAAAATAAACTCTAAAAACACAAGATAGAAAGTATTTGTCATATTATTTTTATTACCTGCATATTCCTGTCTTTTTATAAGTCGAAATTCTGTATTTAACTATTCTCTATAAACTTTAAGATTTATATAAAAAATCACAGAAGCCATTATCTACTAGTTCTTTTCCCAAATAAAATAGTATTCCTGCATCTTCAACATATTGATTGAATGCATCATCAAATACAACCAGTTGTCCATCGTTTGTAATAAACCCTTGTCCCGAGAAAGAATAATACTCATATAAGTTTGAAAAATCATAAAATCCACGTGTAAATGTTTGTCCTCCACATGAATTTAGTGCAGAATATTGTGAATGGTTTCCACCTTCACAAAACACAAAATTCATTGGATATACATAATAATTCCTTAAATTTTCTTCATATTTTCGTTCTAATGAATAATCAAATTTCTCCTTTTTAAATTTTGTAATATTCCCTTCAACACGCTCTCTATTCCATGGATTTAATAATAACGCATATCGGTTTATATTTATTTCTTTTCTTTCTATTGGAATTTCTATCTCATTAATAAATTTTTGCTTGAGAAGTTCCTTATATATTAAAACTATTTTTTCATTGTTATATTCATGTTCAAAATGTAATGAATCCTTAGTCAATAAAGTATTAATAACTTCATCATAATTTCTTCTACTTATTATTTCTCGAATTAGCGTTTCAATTACATATAATTTAACTTTACTATCGGCACTACCTACAATATTTTTTATCTTTTTAAAATTAGTAAATTCTTCGGTGTTTGTTTTCTTTAAGCAATTAAACATTGTCTGCTCTCCTCCATTAAGCATCTAGCTTTCATCAAATATTATCCTTTTAATCAATTACTTAATACTCTGTAGTCTCACATTACCTTAGCACATAGTTTTAATACCTTCTGATTTTGTTTCAATTCATCATCTGCTTTTGTACGACACTTATGGAACATCTCCCATTTACCACCTTCCTCTTCCGGATGATATACACCTATACAACCTATATGAGGATACTTTTTAAAGTAATCACTGTATTTGTCTAGGATCACTTTCTTCTTATCCATTGGTACTACCACAAAGTTCTTATGACAAAATTCAGAGTTTAAATGTGCTTGGGAAAATGCCTTATCAATATCTGCCAGTTTGAATTCAAAACTACATAATTCAATATGAAATCCTTTATCATCTTTTACTTTTTCTACAGTCAATAGATCAACGCCTCCGGTTCGAGCCTTACACTCAAACTGATAGGCAATGATATTTGATCTGTATCCATATTTTTTCCAGAACTGTTCCTTTAATGCTTTTTCTTCAACGTATTTCATTTCATTAACTCCTTGTACCATTTATTTTTTGCTGATTCAATTGATCTAAAACACTTGTATTTACTTCCTGGGCTATGCCACCTTCCGGTGTTTGGAAATATTCCGGTGTTAGGTTATCACCCCGATGATTAAAATCATCCAATAATGAAAAGATCTTATATTTTGCTGTATTCTTGCTCTTCTTAGAAACAGCAACACCTTTTCTGTTTTTATAAAAAATATATTTAAAATACGGTGTGTATCTTGTAATGATCGGATTCCTTCTTTGTCGGATGATGACTGCTTCAGATAAAGAAAGTCTTCTTAGTCTGTCCGGAGAAATGACCGGTACCGTATCAAAGCTTCCTCTTTCTTTATTCCATTTCAATGTCTTTCCACACATGCGTGATACAAAGTCTAGTGTATCCGGATCACCACCTAAAAGGTAGATCGTATTCAGCATGTTATTTCGGATCGCTTTGGCAACGTCTTTGTCATAATTTTTATTCAGTTGTGAATAGTCCTGCAAAACAAGATTCCATCTGACACCTCTAAAACGTGATGCTGACAGCATGTTATCCGGATCATTTAAAGCTGGTGAGATTCCAAATTCATCCCAAATGATATCGACTGGTATTGGTAATTGCTGCTCCTCAAACTCTCTGGATGTCTTGACTACTTCGTTATAGAATTGACTGACAAACAGTGTTACAAACGGATAATATGTCTTCTTTTCATCATGCACCACCATAAATACCGCCGTCTTTTCCTTTGCAATCATATTGAAATCAAATGATGTCCGGCACATCATGTTCCCTATTTTTTCATTTAACGTACCTAATGCCATATGATTATCAAAAGTCTGGAACACGTTGGAACGTGTCTCTTCAGCACAGCTATCCGCTGTGATTGTTTCTAAGAATCCACGGGATTTATCAATCTTCAGACGGTAATAGTCTAGGTAATACTTCAATAATAAGCGTGGTCTTCCGTTTACCCGTACGTATTTGAATCCCTCTTCTTTTAAAAGCTTTATGTTTTGGAAATTGATCTGTTCATCATTTAAATGCCGTAGCTTTCCATCTGCATCAATGTATTCATATTCCAAAAGGAAACAGATGATGCCTTCCATGATCGACTTGGCTTGTTGCCAAAAGAAAGGTTGCTTTGAATCCTTTTCTTCACACAATGCGCGGGTAATATCATTTAATAATTCAAATGCTTCAGAAAAGTCCGGCTTCGGAAAACTGTCACTCAATATCTCCTGAACCAATGCTTCTTTTATGGATTCAATTTCCTTTTCCATCTTTGCAATCGGCTCGTCCAATGTCTTCTTTAGCTTTTTATCCAATGCATCTCTGTTTGCATATAGATCGGATAGTATCTTGTTTTTCTTCAGCAACTCCATACGTTTCATGATATAGGATTCCTTTTGTTGCTGACTTGCAAAGCCATTCATCATTGCTTCCTGCGCTTCTCTGTAACGTTTGATCACCAGACCAAAAGGATTCCAGGATACGCCCTCCTCCGGATGTACAAAGTTTAAAACAATCACGTTATATCCATCTCGTTCCAAGCTTGCCTGATGATGTCCTAGTAATTCACCTTTTAGATCATTAATGATCATGGAATGCCCAGACATCCGAGAAATCTCTATCATGCCTTCAATCACACTTACGGTCTTGCCAGCGTTGGTCGTTCCAATAATGATCGTATGGTTATTTTCAGCATCTACCCATGCTCCTCTTCGCCAAGTCAAGATAGGTACACCGCCTTTTCTTGTGACAGTTTTGTTATCAATATCCCAAGCCTTCAGCTCATTGATCTTATTGTCATCCGGCATCTTCAGATCAACGATTATTTTATTGTATAAATGTCTAAACGGATTCAATATATAATCAAAATAATCTCTTATATGTGGTATAAGCATTCGCAAAAACTCCCTGATTACATTGAAGATCGTTCCTCCGTTTTCTTTGGATCGATCTCTATATTCCTTCAGATCTTGCCAATAATTTGGCTGCATAAATTTTATACTGAAGGCTATTGCAATACCAATACAGATCGTTTCTATCCAAAGCAAGCCTCTTACAGTACCAACCACTGCCGGCAGATGGTAATCTGGTAAAAACTGTTGAATGATCCACTGAATGCCATGTGGAATCATAAAAAAAAGGCAGATCATTTGCACAACAAAGCTGGTAATCCCGATCCACCATTTTAAATCCTTATAGCAACTTTCTTTGTAAAAATACATGTGATCCAACATGCCCTTATAATCAAAATGTAATCTTACCAGACCTTTTTTTGCTTCAGCGTGTGTAGCAATATGTGAGAAATATTTCCTTTCTTCAGCCGTCATATTTCTCTCTCTTGCCTTTCGTTCTCTGTCGATCCTAGATGATCTAAATAATGAACTTAGCAAAGTACATGCGACACTGATTCCAATTATGATCATGATCTTATTAAAAAACAATTTATTCCCCTGCCAATACAATATGTTGGGATCCCAACATATACGTGGCGCATGCATATAAGCAGCGAGATCATTATGAAATGATGCAAAATATGCCAGCTGCATTGCTAAGAAAAATTCAATTACCGCAACAAGCACACTATATATCACGCCAAAAATCAAACGTTTCATACTTCAATACCACCTCTTTCCGCAAATTGTGCCGCTATCTTTTCCTCGTGGTTGATGGCAGCCAATCGTTCCTTTTCCTGCAGGAACGCTTCTATTTCTTCTTCCACTTCTTTGCCTTGCGCTTTGATGATGCTTCTGGCAGATCTCTTTAAAATCGGTGTCACTCGATGAGATATTTGATGATGTACCTGCTTATTCATCGGTATACCGGATCTTAAAAAGTTCGTATATCGTTTCACAAAATGTGTTTTATTCTTGACCGCTTCAAAAAGTTTTTCTTTTGCATTCAAGATCTCTCCGGAAGTGCTTTTCGGATCCAGTATCGTGATTGAATTTTCTAGAAATTCCGTTCTTTCTGAAGCGTGTATTTCCTTAAGTAACTCTCTTGCCTTGTCAAAGTCATTTGCTACGATCGCTTCAGATACGTTTTTTTCTTCTCTCGGAATATCCGGATCTTTTATAAATTTTTGGTGTACATCAACCAGTATTTCTTGACTCGTTTTTTCTTTCCATACACGCATCTTCTTTAATTCCTTTAGATCCGTTTTATTGATCTCTTTAAAGGATGCAAGAATCGAGTTAGCAATCTGCTTACGTAATTTTGTATCCTGTTGTTTCCATAGATTTGATACCTCTTCATAGCCAAGGCTATTCACATTGTCTTCTAAATCACAAACCTTTCCTTTAAAAGTACGGTAATCTTTCTGCACGGAATCAATCTTCAAAATATCATCTACAATGTCATCCAACTGTTTTCGATATGGTGCCATATGTACTGAATCATATTGTAATCTGCCGGTCGTTGGTAATTGTGAGTACAAATTCAGTACGCTCTTCATAGATGTATAGGATAATTTCTTTGCACTTTGAACGACCTCTTTTCTAAGTGGCTGTATCTCTTTCAACGCATCCGTTGCGTGTTCCATATACTTTTCATAATATGTTTTTCTGGCAGCTATTTCAGTAATGAATGTTCGCTTTAACGCTTTCATTTCTGTTGCAGTAAATTTGCCTCTTGTCCTAGTATTCTCTTTTTCCAAGAACGTGATATGCATGTGTGGATGTGCTGTATTTGTATGAAAGTCCTGCCACCAGATCATGTTGTTTGGATTCAAATGCAATTTTTCAAAAGACTTATTTAATGCAACGATTGCAACATCAGCCCATTGTCGTTGATCATTCAAACCATATTCTTTGGCAGTATCAAAACTGTCCAACGACACGACAAGAGACCAGGCAATATCACCTTTTTGTGAAAAGGCTGAACTGGAATTTCTCAGCCACCTGTTCTTTTCCGCCTCTGTATAAAGTTTACCTTCATTGGTCATCGTGAAATACTTATCATCATTATTTGAACGTTTTGTTGCATTCAATCGTGATGTATAATCCGCAAAACTCCCTTGCAAAAGATCCGGAATTTCCGGTTGAATCACTTCACTGTCAACAGATATTTCTATATCTGATTGCAGCTGTTCCTGCTCATCCTGATTCATAGAATTGTTGATTGCATCTTCTCTTCCGGTATATTCAAACCATGTTCCAAACAATGAATTTGTGGACATCAATCCACTGTAATTTGAATTTTTTGGTGCATGTTTTCCATACTCAAAAAAGAAGGCATTTACAATAACGCTCATAACTTACCTTCTTTCAAATGATTAATGATTGAACATATTTTCTACACCAAACGATGTATTACTACTTTCTGATTTCGTTTCTTTATTCGTATCTTCTTTAACATTTTCCTTATTGATTTCTGTTGATAGTTTTACTGTCTTTACGGTTTTTGTAGAACGATTTTTCTTTCCGTATTGACGGAATTTCTCTTCAAACGTCATATAGTCCTTTTTAAATTTTTCTAATTCTACACGTTGTTTCTTCAGCAATTGAATTCTTTCATGTGTATCTGAAAGTTGCTTTTCAGCATCTTCAAGTTGTGCAATCGTATTCTTTAATTTGTTTTCAATATCACGTAAATTCATTTTTATTTTTCCCTTTCCTTTAGCATTTCGCTAACTTTTTTGTTGATCACTTTGATAAAAACCGGATTCTTATTCAACAGTTTTTCTACATATGCCTCATCGTTTTCCAACTGTGTTCCCATCAAAATTAACTGCAAAGTTTTTAATTCCTGTTCGTTATAGATAGATATGTTTCTATTCGTTACGCTATAACATTTAGAAATCAGATCCGCTTGTGATTGAAAAAGCGGTTCAATGATTTGCCGCAATTGTGCATCAATCATGTTAGATAATTGTGATTGATTTTTTCCGTTTGCGTGCATCGTGTAATATGTTTTGATTGCGTCGATGATGATCTCACTTCTCTTCTTTGAAACAAAGTTTTCTGTCAATTCCTGATTTTCCAATACGTTTAACATGGAAATGATCTCATCTTCAACACGTATATCAATGCGACTTTTCTTGCTCATACTGTTATCTAAAATTCCTTTCTTTTGATTAAAAACTGCGATTTTTCCAACACAAAAAGTTGTACAACTTTTGTACAACAGCATGTACAACAAATGTACAACAATGACACTTTTTTGTTGTACAAATGAAACTCAAATGTTGTACAACGATTACCGACCTTAACACCGACAAAAAACACCGATTAAAAGCCGAGAAATCGGGCATCGCCCGATTGTCCAAAACCGAATTTGTTGTACAGATTTGTACAACAAAATTCCTTATCCTGCTTTCATACTAAAATGAGCCGATTTTGCGAAGATTAGTATGAAGAAAAATAGAAGAGCCGCGAGCATTTCATAAAATGAATAGCGAAGTGGCGAACCTTGTATTTGACTGCACCGCAAAGCGTAAGTCAAGGAAAAATCTTGACTTGCTTTGCGGGAAGTCCGTCGGAAATTTTTTCAGTGTTACATTATTCTTCCCTTTCGATTGCTTGTGTCAGTCTTGTCAACAAGTGATTTTGGATTTCAAATTCATCTTGTATTTTTATGAGATAATTTTGAATACCTTTCATCACCTGCAAGGTATTTTCTAAAACTTCTGTTTCCTGTTTTGTTGCTATTTGGTTTAGCCCTTCATGCGCATGAGTATATTTATATTTTTCATACTCTAACCTTTCACGCAACTCATTACTTAACAAATAACAATCATCATTGTTCGTATAAAAATTCATCAGCCTGTTAAGCAGCACTTCATTTTCTTCGCACAGTTCAAAAGAGATGATTGCTTTGATGAGTTCATCGTAGTTCTCATCGGAAAATTTTTGTAATTCATCTTTGATTTGTAAATATCTTGGTCTTAAATTTTCACTCATACCTTTTTCCTTTCGTTAGTGATGAGTGGGAAGATTTGTTCTTCCCACTCAATCGCTCCTTACTCTTCTTCAAGCGTTTCACTTACATCATCGAATGCAAGCAGTTCCTCATCTGATAATTCTGTTTTCTGATATGCTTCATATAATGCCCTAAACTTTGTGTCTTTCTCGGCAATCTTACGGAACGTATCAATCTCTTTGAACTCATCAAGTCGCTCTTTCATCAGAGAATGTAGTTGATGACGTTTGATACGTGCTTTCTGTTTGTCGGTGTATGGCTTGGTGTTGACAACTGTGATAACATCTTCAACCTCACCACACTCTGTCAGTGCTTTCAACTCGGAGATTGGTTCAACAACCGTACCGATTGCAAATTCATCCGCGTACACCGGAATGACAGTTACATCACCTTTCTTGAGTTCCTGATTGACTGAGTGAATAGCATACTCGTCCTCGTAGTTGATACTGAATTTGTAGTAGTGTTTCATCTTGAATTTCCTCTTCTGCCTCTGTGGCAGTCTTTCTAATGCCATATCCTTGGCACGCCCAAAATGAAGCATAGAAAAGTGCAGCATGAAGAACCTGACAAATGAAATGCGGTTGACTTGCGAGGTACTTGTACCGTAGCCCTTGAGCATTTTGAACTTGCAAGCACAGAGTGCGCCGTCCTTGACAGCTGGCTGTCATAGGATTCAAAAAGGTCAAGGGTCAACCCATAAAATCTGGTTCGTAATGCGTAACGCCAAGAGATAAAAAACAAAGGACAGCGACAGATAATATCTGGAAGCTGCTTGATAGAGTTTCGTCAGAAACTCGTATCCTTGTTTTGTATCTCGTCTATGCGAAAAGCGTGGAGTGCCAAGGATCTTTGAAAGATAAATCGGAAATTATTTTGCAGTCTGTTTGTTAAAACAGATTGCATGAAAAAAGGAAGCCGGAGCAGATAAATATCTGCGAAGTCATCCATGTATTTAAAGCAGCACACGAAACCTGAATGGTTAAGTGTGCTGCTGGATGGATTTTTATTTTTGATAATCACTGTATGGATAGCGTTTCAATCGTTTGGCAATCAAGATAGTCTTTTCATCCTGGCTAGTTTGTACAACCAAAACTATGAAGTGATTTTTTCTTGTTGCTGTTAATCCGGAGTCGATCGTAGATGCATTCTTGGCTGTTGTATACCATGTTTCAAAATCGTTTTTATCTTTGAAATCTTTTTTGTTGTAATCAAAACTAGGTGCTGATTTTAAATTAAAAACCGCATCCACTTGATACCAATCAAGATAGTCTTTATAGAACATCAGGAACGTTTGATTCTTATCATAGATATCTTGATTGCCCAGATCGGATAAGTATCCTAATCTGCCTTCCCCACCAGTACCATAACTATATACGGTCACTATGCGATCCGAAGCATAATCAGAAGATGGATCAAGGAATGGCTGCCCTTTAGGTGTCGTTCCGGTATTTGCAGCATGTCCAACATAATAATCCATATCTTTTTGCATCACCTCTTCTTGGACAATTCCGGTGTCCCATAACATCCATGCCACCATTTCCGGATATTTCTCTATTTTGCTTGCCATAAATGAAGCACTGGAAGCGATTGCCGGATTCTCATGTGGATTCAATGTCATTCCACCATAAGTGACTTCCGGATATCCTTCTTCCGGATCACTTTCATCATCCTCTTCTTCGATATCCTCTGATTCTTGTATGACCTGTTTTTGCTCCTCGATTTTTTCAGCCTTTTTTGTATTTTGCATATACATCCATGATAATCCTGCTGCAATAAAAGTAAGCAGAATAATCATTGTATATATGATCGTTGATTTTGATTTTTTCACTTTTCTAACATCTCCTTCTCTGTGACAGTGCCTCTAGGGCGTTTACCAAGGTACGCCTACGGTGTCGCTCCCCCCAGCGTGTTATGAACCAATATAACGAAGAACACCTTCCCAGTTTGAATCCCAGTATGGAGCAATGTTGATCTCCGTCCCAGACGAATCACCAGGTCTTCCATCCCAGTCCCAATGCGCACCAATATTCATTCCATCGCCAAGATAGATCTCCGTATGTGTCTGTGTATTCAGCAATATATCACCTCTTTTCAATAATGTATTGCCGGCAGCAACACCGTAAACAGAGATATCACCAAGTTCTGATCGTGGAATCCATATCCAATTTCCAAGACCGGTGTAATTCAGCTGCATCGTAAATGTCGCAGAAATCGGAACGTTGAACCCTGCATATGCCATTGCCGTATTCACAAATGAAGAGCAATCATAATCGGGTCCATATCTGGATGTTTGTGAATATCCATGTATGTCATCGTTTGCAATGTCTGTTGCCCAGGCAATCGCTTTTTCGATTGGTTCTGCTACCGGAGAACCATATGAAGAACTCACTTTATTTTTAAATGTTTTGTTTTGCATGGATAATGCGGCAATCTTCCCTTTCAAGCTGTCGATTCTTGAAATCGCTTCTTCGGAAAAGCTATATCCGGTATCTTCAGACAGTTTCATATAAACCGTATTCAAATCATACGTACCACCAAAATAATTCATATAATCCTGCATGGAGATTTTATCTGTAATATTTATACCTGTATCCATGTAGTAGTAACAGGAGATTGCTTCAGCATATTCGATCTTTGTATATGATGAATATCTTTCAAAACTCGGATAGATGTTTTCTACCCATTCCTTCGCTCTTTCTTCAGAATTGTCAAACCACCCAACTACCCAATCTTTTATCAGATTATATGTGATCTTTGGTGCTTCAACAATCATTACTGGGAGGATCATCACCGGCAATAGTAACATCAATACAATTCCTATCCCTGAAAATAAAAGTATGGATCTCCCTTTTCTCACGAGAACATCGCACCCATTTCTGCAAGTTCTTCATGTGTTGCAATCACATGGATCGGTATTCTTCTGTTACCGCACATCAACAAGGCATCACCTTGTCCGAAACGCTGTATCCAATACTCTTCATTCTCATTTATATTTTCAAGTTTCTTCAGGTCATTACATGCGTCCTTATTCAAGCCGAGAATAATCTTATAAACGGAGTTATTAAAGATTGCCTTACCATCCGTCAATACCCTATCATCAGCGAAATCACGTGGCTCTTGTGTCGCTATAACCATGATGTTCTTGTACTTTCTGGATCTGCGCACAAATTGCGCAACCAAATGAGAAATCTTCCCTTGTAATATCATCGTATGTGCTTCATCGATCACAAATGCTGAGGTATTCTTTTCATCCAAGCACAAAGACCAGGAATAAGTAAACATGATGTGATATAACGCTTTTTTAAGGTTATCTGAAACAGTCTGTAATTTCTTTGTGCCAAACGAAACAATACTTCTTTCACTGTCATTAATTTGAATCGTTGTATGACCATTCAGATAAACAGACCACTCATTCATGATGCTGTACATCTTTCTGCCAAGCGATCTCAGTATTGCCACATCCGTTTCATATTCTTTCTTATTTTCATAATAAGAAACAGCTTCTTTGATTACATCGTTGAATGTACTGAAAGTCGGCATATCTGTAGCTTTTAAATACTTGAATGAAGTCCATTCACCATTCTCATTTTTTGTAATACCTACTTTCTTGTAAGACATGATGACCAGATCACCAATCAGAGATAATTCATCTTCAGATATATTTTCCCAAAGGTATTGGAAGACCTGTTTAATATCATCGATGACATTAAAGATGGCAAGTTCTGTGTCCCATTTCTTCTTTTCCAGTTCCGGATCATTATCGTCATCGTCAAAAGAGATCGGTTTCAAGTCAAATAGATTGATGATATTACCACGCTTGCCCCAATCAATGTATGTTCCCTTATAGTGTTTCGTCAATTTTGCATTCTTATTTTCAGGATCGATCCATATCAACTTCAGCTTTTCTTTAATGAAGTTTCTTACCAGCAGATTCATTGCCGTCGTCTTACCGCTGCCGGCACGTCCGGCAACGATGAAATTTGCATTTACCCGGTTATTACGTTTTGCTTCATCGGGATGATGGATATAGTATAGTGCATCTAAAATGATCATCCCACCATTCTGTAACTCTTCACCAAGAAGAAATCCATATTGATCATCCAATGTTTCAAAGATGAACGGATATAATCCAGCAACCCCTTCAGAAGTCATAGGTACACCATAGTTTTCTCGGATAATCGGTTCTGTTTCAGAATGAATGAACAATGGTGTTATATCCTTAAACGTATTCGCCTGCAAACCATCCATCATGATTGCTTTCCAGCCTTCCGTTTGCAGCCTGTTTTTAAGCTTTTGTGAGCGTTCATTCATCTCCTTGAGCGAATTGCCAAATACTTCAAAAACGATCGTGATATTATGCGTTAAATCGTTTTTACGCACGATATCATTGATGTATTCCTTTTGCGATTGCAGATCCTGTAGCAATCGATTCTTTTCGGTTTCATCTTTTGAACGATCAAGTTTTACCAATTTCTTCTGATAGTCCTTATTCAGCATTGTGGATAGATCCATATCCAGTCTTCTTGCAGTCATAAACACTTTGACATTTGGATCATTCAGATACGTTGTCAAAATGCCCAGATCATATACCGGCGGCAAGCCATAGCCTAAAATACATTTAACATAGCGATCACCAATTTCCAAGTGATCCTTATATTCTTTAAAGTATGTAGGTGCCAATTTAGATCGTTCGATAAGATTTGCATCTTGTCGGATATCATAGATAGGTTCGCCATATTCTCTAAAATCGGTCGTATGATCCACTGTATGATATTCCTTTTTGACGGCATCATATTCCAGTTCCATATTCAGATAGGACATCAAACCTCTTGAAAATACATAATCATTGATCAGTGTATTTTCAAACGTAAACATCAAATATGAATAGAAATCTCTTTGGTTAAGTTGTTTCGGTGTAAAACCTGCACCGTACCATCTTGAATACAGATCGTTCAACCTTTTATGAAGTACTTTCGGGTCTCTGTCTCTGATCATGATAAAGAATTCTTTTTCTTTATGCGTATTAACAAAGTCATAAAATTTTTCCTTATCATCCTGGATCATCATCTTACAGGTTTCATCTTCTTCATTTCCTAAAGCTTCGTACAATTGATTGATGTGACCATCTACATTTACTGGGGAATATACAAAGCCAAAGTATAGTTCTGTATCCGTTTGGTTCAGACAAAAACGTATATTATCGATCCATTGTTCCTGCTCGATCATTTCATCAATGAAAATGTTATGTGGTGTCAATTTGATTCCTTGTACATACACGACTTCTTTATTCTTTTCTAAGATCAATGTATCTTCTGTGACCTTCTTTACATCCATCCAATTCAAAGTCGTTGCAAGTTTATTTCGTATCCGTTTAGCGGATCTTTTATTTTGATTGATCGCTGCTAACTTCTTTTTATCTAAGCGTGTCATCTTCGGTCTGAATGCAATCATCCTTATACACCCCTTCCCAAATATATTCTTTTTTAGATCGATAGAAATGTATTAATGTTATCAAAAAAAACAGATTGTTATGATAGATTCCACATGGCATCGTTAAAAGATATGCAATCATTCCAGGCATCAAGATCAATACAATGATCCTTAAATCAGCCTTTCCTACATTTGTTAAATAAATAATTGTAAAAATAAAAGAAAAAGCAGTACATACGGCTAATAAGATCAAATCAGATACTCTATATTGATTCATGATTAGTCGCCCCTGCTTAAAATTTCTTGGCGCAACAAATCTCATTCACTACTCACCTCTTTCTAATACATGTTTTTATATTCATCTGTGGATACTGTTTTATTCATATCTATATTTGTTGAATTGCTCTGTTGTGATCGAAAGTTTGTATAAGTTCTTTGATAGCTCGATATCCCTTCTGAAACCTTGCTAGCAAACGTTCGACTGCGCATCTGTTGTCTCTGTTGCGGATCCGCAAAAAGCTTTCTTGCGGCATTTTGGTATAATCTTGCACCATAGTTGCCAACCATGGCACCCATCAAGCTTTTTGAACCTTTTGAATAATTTGGATTAACACGTCCGTCCGTATAATGCATGATGCCATCTCTGCCCGCAACAGCCCTTTCTCCTGCTGTATTCTGCATAATGTTAGAATTTGTATTTTCTTTATTCAGCATCTCACCTCCGGCAGTATATGAACCACTTGACTCGCTAACACCGCCGCCAATACCATCTCCTCCGCTGGAAGTACCGGTAAAGCCATTTACAAAACTCATGGGATTAAGAGTTCTGGCTCCCATCTTTCTGCCTATGCCATAGATACCCAAGGCTGTTCCTGTTCCAACTGCACTGCCAAGCAAATTAGCACCAAAGTGTACCCCGCCACTTAGCAATCCACCGGCAACCCGTGCGACTCCGGACATCGTTTGTGCATGTTGCATCATCATCATTCCACTTTGCGCTCCTACATCATTACCCAGCATTTGCGCAATGCCGCTTGGTGCAACAAGTACGGAGAATATCGCACCAATAAACGCAATCCCTTTTGTAACTCCACCAAACGCATCAGGTAGTCGTGTCGCCACCAACATAGAGATCCAAATTAGCATCATCTGGAAGTAAGCTGTCGTAAAATCGGCAATGCATAGTCTAAACCATAAAGATGTAGAATTATCTTTCGGATCTACCAATCCGGATACTGCATAAGGTGCCAAAACGATCTTCATCAATAGCCCCATCATACGCTGCATGATCTGAATCGCAACCATGATAAAACAATAGATCAATCCACCACCTAATATCATTGATAAAAAAAGATTTTCTGTGTTTTCAAAATAAACATATTTATCGTTTACTTTGTCGTTGATATTTTTTAGTGTTATCACATCTACGGCATGCTTACCTTCTTCCACCGTGATCGAATTAGATTGTCCAAGATCCCCACTCAAATTTGCCAGTCCGGCATCAATGATAATATCGGAAGGCAGCACTTCTTCTCTTAAAATCGCAGTCGAAGCTGCAGCTACTGCATTACTCATCATCGGCATTGCAATCGGCAACAGTGTTGTTATCAATCCGATCATCATTAGTCGTGTTATCAAATTGATCCCAGGCAAATGATTTACACCATCCGTATCGATCATAGATCGCACCAACATCATTACCAAACGTGCTGTTATAAATATTCCCAGTCCGGCAACCAAGACCCAATAAATGTCCCATATCCAATCAAAGTCACTAAGCTGTAATCCAAAGAATAAAGAGATTATTTTATAAACGTAATCCGTGACCTTCAGAATAAGATGTACGAGTATCCATAAAAGCCATCTAACTATATTCTCTGCAATATCCATCTTCCTCTTCTCCTTTCTATTTTGCCATCATTCTTTATCCATTTACGATAGAGAAAGCCTGCAAGAAAATATCTACTCCCATCAATACTGCTGCCGCTATCAAGACTGGTTTTATCTGAATGATATATGGTTTCTGTTCATCGCCATCCGCCTTTTTATCAAGATAACGTATCCCGATAATAAGACAAACAACACCGGTAACAGTTGGAACTCCCCATAAGAGAACATCTTTCAATGGAACCATATAACTTGTAATCCAGTCCTTGAGCGGCTGGATATTCAATCCATCAGCTCGAACCGGTGTGATGTTCATAAATGTGATAAATGCTGTTGCAGTTAAGATAATTCTTGTCTTAATACTTTTCATAGTTTTCATAATCATTTTTCTCCTTGCTCCTTTTTGAGCTGTTATATTTTTCAATCTGAAAGCATAATCTTTGCCAGGATATTTCCATAAAGGTATTCGTTATCATTGAAAAAACAGGCATCATATACATTCTTTCTAAAATCACTTCATAGCGATCCTCATAAATACTGGTATATTCTTCCGGAATATAAAAAAATTGCCCAGCGTATGGACAATCATCTGGGAAAAACACCCTGTAGTTTTCTTCTACCTTCGTTATATGAAAATAACCTATCAGCAAAATCGCTGTCTGTTTGGGAAATCTTGTCTTCATTGTTTAACCTCCCAAAAGCTGATTTGCTTGCTCTGTAAATATATGTTTTGGATTATTTACATCGATGATATATACATTCTTCCCCATCCGATATGGCTCAAAGTAAATTAGATTCCTTGTAACACCGTTTAATGAAACTCTATATTCACGCAAGATCTTTTTCTTTATTTCAATAGGTTCTTCAATCTCTGAAATATTTTCTCTATTTACAAATTGTGCAACAAACATCATTAAACTTTGGTTACTTTCTTTTGATAATAGACCTGCTGAAGCACGAATGATCAGATCTACTGTCTCTCTGATTTTATATTTCATCGCTTGCTCCTTTCTTTGTGAAGGTTGTTCCTTTGGGGGCGAAACGCCCCCAGCCTTCTAGTACGTTAATTTGTATCCTTTATATAATCCATCTGAACCCATAATAGGCTCACATGAATACGCTCCAAACGCTGAACCAGCAGCTATGCACGCACTGTATCCAGAATCTAAGTTATACCCATCTGAGAACATAAAATACTGTGTTCCATGAGACGTGCTTGTGCTTGGGGGCGTTTCGCCCCCAGAAGCATTTCCACCACCTCCACTTGGTTGATAGATTACGATCGTCTCTGGTGTAGGTGCAGGTTCTGGGTCTTTGTAATGTAGACTTAAAACGCTCTGTGACTCATTTCCAGCCTTGTCTTTAACGCTGTATGTAATCGTTTGGTCATTTATACTTTCATCTGGATTTGTCCACGTAACATGCTCTGTTACGTCTCCATCAACATCATCCATAGCACTAGATAGATAAGCCTTACCATGAAAGGTATCCTTCGTTCGAGTGAGCGTTACATCTTTTGTATTTAATGTGATCGTTGGTGCTGTTTTATCTTGTATTTTGATTGTTAGCTCCTTAGATATGCTCTTCAGTTGATTTTTAAGAGTGTAGATGACCTTGATTTCACCAATCTGTTTTGTATTAACAGCTTCCGGAAGTATCAACTGTATATCATCTGCTTTTGTATAATCTTCGATATAATCTATAGGATTAAATACTTCTCCATATTTCAATTCAATATGATCGGATTTTAATTTGATCTCCATCGGCTGATTTAAGATCATGAAATATTTCTTTCCAAAATATCCAACCACAAAAACAGTAAATATTATCGCAAGTATCAATACGACCCTAAAACCTACGCCTACCCTTTTCTTGATCAAATCTGCAGATGCATGTTCATTGATAGCATTGACATCTTCCAATTGCATCCGGTTGATACGCATTGCTTTGTAATCAATGCTCGGATCCAAGAAGACAGACATTTGTTTTTCTGATAAACCATTCTCTAACCCAAGCCGTATTTCCTGCATCTGCATGAAGTCGTACTTTTCATTTGCGTATATATCGACTTGATTTGTTGTTAAATGATGCTTTAACCCAAGTATTACCTCATTCATCTGATCATTATTTAAGCCTCTTCTCCTACACTCCTCAATGTAGTTCGCCATTAAATATCACCTCCTTTCTTTTCCAGAGTCGCTTCCATATACGTATCTGGGGGCGAAACGCCCCCAAGTTTACATCTTTGTTTTTATCTTGATTGGAATCACACTTTTTTCCGGATCATGCTCAAACAAAGAACCAATATAATCAACATGTTCCATGAACTCATTTGTCTTTTTTACCATCTGCAGAAATGTTTCCGCATTGACTGTAGATTTTGATTTGATTACTGCGGGCTTTCCATTAGTTGGGAAAGAGTATTCGCAACGATCAAATTGAAAATCACTATATACATTCACCATATAGGAGTTTTTGCGTTCATGCATGATCTTTTTAGAAATCCACAAACAATTCTCATTTGTATCTAACGCTGCAGCTGGCAATCTGACCATAAACGCCTTATTGCTTTCCGCTTTGATCAGTGACTTATTCAAGAATACTTTTTGAATCTTTTCTTGTGTTATGTTTTCATCTACTACATCATCGATCTTTTGATCCAGCCCGTCTTTTATCTTGGTTATTGCATCTAATGCTTCAAAACATTTATTCATGGCATCTTTGATATTTCCATGCATGATATCATCGATCTCATCACTATATGAATCCTTGAATGCTTGTAAGGAATCTATCGCTTGCTCGATTCCGGAATATTGTTGAAAGACATATTTGTATGCATGGATATAATCTTTGATCGTCTGCTTAAAATCATCTGTACGTTCTTGCATAGCAGAACCTTCAGAAATTATTAGATCCTTTTCATCATTTTCCACGGAACTGTTCGGAGAATCGCTTGTCTTATTATTAAGTAAACTTTCGCCACCGTGCATCATCAGATTCTCCAAATCCTTCCCATTCACCTGCCATACCATTCACCCCCTGTTGTTCATTTCATTGATTCTATTTTTGCTATAAACCGAATTCTCCTTCTCAAAGAAAAAAGCCGGAAACGAGATATTCCCAGCCTTCTTCCTGCTTATACATATATTTAAAAGATGATAACCAACCTACTACAATTGGTCTATGTAGAGTCTTATCTCTACATAGATATTCTACCACATTCCCGTTGTATTTTTTATCTTTTGATTCGGAAATAATGTCGGTGTTATTGTGCCGGTCTTAAACTCATCCGGTTTATTTTCACAATTTAAGATGTTATCTTGTTGCAAGCTCATCACAAATAATCTACCTGTCGCTTCGTCCGCAATCACCGGTTTTTCATATTGATGCAGTTTGTTATATTCTTCCAAACTCATTAAGCCGCCGTGTAGCTCCATATAATCCGTTGCGAGTTCGGCAAGCTTTAATGCTCTTGGTAATACATCCGGATCTTCTTTGATATGGTTCACCCAACTTTGTACATATGCTTGATGGTTTTGGGCATTTTTTGCCAAATAATCATCAATGCTCTTTTCCTCTTCAGGTAATGCCGTAGCAACCATAGCGCTTGTCATTTCAGCTACTAATTCTTCAAAAGCATAATCGGATGTTCCGAAAAAGTTTTGAATATTTCTATCCAATCTATTGGCAGCCCCTGTTGAATGTGCTAATTCATGCAATACTGTTGCATTATATGTATAGTCTGACGTGAAGTCTGTTGGCATCGGCATATGGATCGTATCTTCCAATGGAGAATAATAACATCTTTCTTCTTTCGGATCGTTGATGATCTTTACGCCTATGCTTTCTGATATCTTCGTGACCAGTTCATGCTGCGTCACTTCATCATTCGTAACCTCTTCGATATACTCCGGTAATCCTACACACTGTTCAGCATTAAATACTGTTGTATATTTTGGGAATACATTAAACTCCACAGCTTGTTCCGGATGATCTTTTAAAAATTGATTCATCTCTGATATAGTAAAGAACTTCTTCATTTTCTTTGTCATTTCATCATAAATGGGAATTGCTTTTGCTGCCATCCAATATTCAACCTGTGTTCCATGTTCACCTTTTTTGATATACGCACCATCAAAATCTTTCATGCCATGAAAGGTCACCCATCGAGGATCCTGATACCCTTTCGCATAGGCTTCCATCATCAAGACAAATTTGTTGATTCCTTGATATTTTCTGCTGCTATTCAAATTTTGTTGTCCTCTATTGTTACGCCAATTTTTGATCCACCCAAAACTTTTTATCGGATCATTTGAATCAAGCATCTTTAAAAATCGTTCGGCGACAGCCTTTCTAAAACTATCTTTTCGGCTCGCCTTTTTTGTTTCAACAGCCGGCTTTTGATCATTCTGCTTTGTTTCATAGATTCCCGCTTCTTCCGAAACACCGTCCACTAAAGAATTCAGAATTCGATCACTATCAAATAAATTTGTAGCCATCTTAAAAGAATAAAAGTTATCATTTCCGGGTGCTATGATGATATGATCTAGTACCTCGATATTCATTAATTTGCCTGCAGCAATTAATTTTTGTGTGATCATAATATCATTTTCATTTGGCTGCAAGCTTCCACTCGGGTGGTTATGAAACACAATAACTTTATCTGCATTTGATAAGATGGCCGTCTTAAATACGTTTTGCATAGGTGTCATAGTTTCATCAAGATCCCCAACCGTCACAACATGGAAATTGATTGGTCTATTATGCGTATCTAGATTTACAACTACTACCTCTTCTCGGTCTAGTTCTTGCATATATGGTTTTAAAACATCAACTGCAACCCATGGCTTATCAATCGGAACCTCACTAAACAATTTCCCCGCATCTTCAAGCTTTAATCTCGCGGTTACTTCTTGGAATTTATATTCATTCATTATAAGTATCCTCAGGATAAACCGTAATGCTCATACCAGGCTTTAAATTTTTCATTATTTCCTTAAGTTCTGCTGCTGTACAGGATATTTGATTATCACTATTTTCTAGATCTTCTTCCTCAAATAATGCGTTTAAATCATCTTCTGTCAATTCATCAGTACAATCAAAAATTACTTCCTTTCTCATCTTCATTCTCTCTTTCTACAAAGATATCTTATGTAGTTGTTGCAATTGCAATTTATTATCATTTATTTCGTAAATCTTGTTATCTAAACATTTCACCACTTCTTCTTCGCTTATGTTCCACCTATAAAGACATTCCATCCCCGCTGTATATACATTTCGCGTTTCCAGATTAAAGAAAAGATCCGCATGTTCATCATTTTGTATAAACTCTTCAAATGAATAACCCTGTATATTCGCCATCCCATCCTTAACTAGATATGAATCCCCATCTTGTTGTGCGTAGGTGCTTTCTTCATTGGTAAATTTACGTAGACCAATGAAGTGGAAATCATTATACTCGAAAGGTTCTATTATATCTTTTGCCGTTGTTAAAATTTCTTTGTACTTTTCATCCTGCATAGATAGTTCAACATCTTTTAATACTGTGTCTTTTTCCAAATCAAAAGATCCAGCTCTCCATGCATTTTTGCACTCATCAAAGACCAGTATCTGTTCGACCGACTCACTAATATTTGTTTCATGATAATAATTATCATTTCTTTGAATAAGAAACGTTTCTAATGCATGGATATCATAATCCAACAAAACATTAAAATCACCAGTATGGTAGATTCCTAAATGTCTTATAACACCATTTTCAGGCTGAATGGCCAAATACTGGCTTTTGATTTGAGTTGTGGGATGTGTCATTTCTACGATAACAGCATTATCAATATTCTCCATAAATTTCTTAAATGTATTGATTCTCTTCTTTACCTTATTACTGACACTATATCCATGCTTACTACTAATGATTCCCAGAATTTCTTCATCACTCGTATTAAAATGCTTTATATTCCTAAGTATTATCTTGCCAGGAAGTGTGTTATTGGACATTTCCATATACTGTAGACCAAGCAAATGAGATAGTCCATCTTTGCTTAGATGTATCATAAAATCCTTACTTTTACTGATAATTCTATAATCTTTTTCTGACAGATTTTCAAACCAATTGATTGTCTCTATCGTTTTATAATTTGCCATTTATCTATCCTTTCCAATAAAAAAAACCAAGCACATCATATGTCTTGGTTGATTTTGAAATTAGCTTTTCGCTGGATATCGCACCACGCTAGGCTTACCGTAAAGCTAACGGTAATAACTCTTGATGATCTTCACATTTCATGCCCTTGAAGCTGAGGTGAGGTGGTTACTACCTCTTGGTCCAATCTACCAACTTCATTATAGCATAAACATTTATTTTTAGTCATTATAATTCAGATTAATTTGATATTCATCACTTTCACTTTCTTCACCCTCACTTTCTTCACATTGCTTTCCTATAGATTTCTTTTGTAAGTGGCAATCATCTACATATATTTCCGTTACGTATATCTTCTTGCCGTCCTTCTCATAGCTTCTCGCATGTAGTTGCCCTTCCAGTTCAATACGCTTGCCCTTCTTACCATAAGAACCTAAATAATCAGCAACCTGTCCCCAAGCAACGCAATTGATAAAGTCTGCAGC
>ERZ772957.550-NODE-550-length-29417-cov-5.524964_pt1 | contig 29417 bp, 17 predicted proteins | sample MGYA00580682_ERZ772957 | MGnify/ENA primary metagenome ERZ772957 (study PRJEB29015, sample SAMEA2737921) | human oral metagenome | biome: human oral; feature: human-associated habitat; material: dental | place: China | collected 2025 ...
AGTTATTCAGTTTTTTAGTTTTATGGTGCGGGTCAATTGCTTTATTCTTTTTTGCTTTTCTTATTATTATTTTGTCTGCTCTTGCAATCTTAAATTCTTTTTTGAAGTCTCAATTTCCCGTAGCGCAAATGAATCATATGCGTTTGTTAGGAAGAATTAACTGCAAGGAAACCGTTCCGACGAAAGGAACGGAAGGGGTCTTTGTTCGGATTTACAATAAGATATAGAGGAAGACGTTTTCTTTGTTTTTTGCGATTCAAAGAAAACACACAATGGAGGTCTAAATGAAAAAGCGTTTTTCTATCCGGTTGCAATTACTGAGTGCATTTACTGCTGTGATTGTATTGTTGCTGTTAACCGTGTCGGTGTTTACCGGCTCTCGCATGAAAAATGTAAGCATCGCGCATTTCAATAAAATTACGGCGAACGGTTTGATGTCTATCGGGAATGCGGTTGAAAATTTATTTGAAGATACGGGAAACATGGCGGACTTTCTTGTCAGTCAGGACTGCGTGCGTAATGCGGACGATTCGCTTTATTCCGCCATACATATTGTCGAGCCTTCTAAACTTGATGAAACCAGAATGAACAAAAACAGCCGTGATATATTGCATCTTTTTAAGACGCTCAAAAACAGTTTTCCGGACTACGTGGAAGCCTATATGGGGACAAAGTGGGGCGGTTTTATTTCTAATTCTGATGAAGATTTTCCTGCCGGTTTTGACCCGAGAAAGCGCGCATGGTACGAAGCCGCCTCGAAAGAGCCGGGCAAAGTCATCATAATGAATGCATTCATGTCTATCTTGGGATATGCTGTTGTTGCCCAAACAAAAAGTATCTATTCGCCTTCCAACGAATTTATCGGTGCTGTCGGCATAGAATTTTCGCTTGATACGCTTACCGATATGATTGCAGAATCGCATATTGGCAAAACCGGATATTTTATGCTGATACAAGCGGATAATACGATTCTTGCCGATCCTGCGCATTCCGATTTCCATTTTAAAAATATGAATGACGTTAATGTCGCTGATTTTCAGAAATTGATGCAAGGCAAGCAATTGACTCCTATTGAAATTTCGATGGACGGAAAAGAGTGGATTTGCCAATTCCATACCATTGATGGGCTTAATTGGAAAGTTATAGGACTGGTAGAAAAGCATGAGGTTTTTGCCGAGTATATTGGCATTCTGAGGATGATTGTTATCCTTGGCATAGTGCTGGCGGTGCTTTTTTTGACGGCAGCGCTTTTCTTGGGAGAACGCATTGTCCGTCCTATAGCGTCGGCATCGGACAAGCTACAGAACATCTCCGAGGGCGACGGAGACCTTACGGTCAGCCTTCCCGTGAGGGGCGCGGATGAGATAGCGCGGCTTTCCTCCGCGTTCAACAAGACGATAGAAAAGATTCGCGCCTCCGTGCATTCCGTGAGCGACAACGCCGTCTCCATGAAAGAGGTCGGGGCGTCGCTTGCCACGAACGTGAGCCAGACGGCGAGCGCGATAAACGAGATAAGCGCGAACATCGAGAACGTGAAAAAGCAGATTCTCTACCACACCTCGAGCGTGGTCGCCGTCGGCGCGTCGCTCCAGGCGATGCAGGTTACGATAGGCGAGGTTGACGCGTCCGCCAAGGAGCAGAGCGCCACCGTCGGAAGGTCGTCCTCGAAGGTGACGGAGATGATGGCAAGCATCCGAAACGTCGCTTCCGTGGTCGAGAGCAACCTGAAGGCTTTGACGGACCTGAACGAGGCGACCGAGGGCGGCAAGGCTATCATCGAGCAGACGGTGGACCTGAGCCACGACGTGGACGAGGGCTCGGCGATTCTTCTGGAGGCGAGCACGGTGATACAGAACATAGCGGAACAGACGAACCTCTTGGCGATGAACGCGGCGATAGAGGCGGCGCACGCCGGCGAGGCTGGGAAAGGCTTTGCCGTGGTGGCGGACGAAATACGAAAGCTCTCGGAGGAGTCCGGGGCGCAGGGAAAGAACATCGTGAAAATCCTCACCGACCTGAAGGACAAGATAAAGAAGGTGAGCGGCTCTGCGGCGGAGGCGAAAGTCGAGTTCGAGAACATTTTCAGGCTCGCCGAGCGGACGAGGGAGAACGAGCAGTCCGTGATGGGAAGCATGAGGGAGCAGGACGAGCGCAGCGCGGAAGTGATACATGCGATAGGTGAGATAGCCGAGATATCCCGGTCTGTGCAGGGCGGCGCGGAGGAGATGCTGAAGAACAGCACGCTTGTCTCCGGGGAGATGGAGAGGCTCGGGTTGATGTCCGACAGCATAGCGGCGAGCATAACCGAGATGGCGGCGGGGACGGCGCAGATAAACTGCGCGGTGCAGGAGATAAACGAGATATCCATAAGGAACAAGGAGAGCATAGGAAACCTTGTGGGCGAGGTGAAGAAATTTAAGGTCTGATAATAAGGGAGGGGCGGTGGTATTGGATTTACAACCGTTTATGCTTCTTCCGCCTGTACGAGTTTTGCCGGAAGGCAAAACTCGCATAAGACATCTTGCACGAATCGGGCTTTTGCCCGATTCGTGGGACGGACATACGGGACGTTACACAATGAACGATGCCTAAAAATGTCCGTCCGACTGCCCATTCTCCCTTGAAAAAGATTTAAGGCTGGTAACCAAAGATTTCCGCAAATGAGAACGCCATTTTAAAAGAATCAAGGGGAATGCTTGGTTCTCTAAAATGGCGCACTCACGATGGATTATTCGCTTCCGGGGGCTAAATTGTTTGTCCGTGTGTTATTTCAGTTGCAAAAACGCTTTGTATCCGGTATATGCCTGTTTTACGTCTTCCTGTGCTGTAAGTTCCCACGGCGCATGCATACTTAGCACAGAAATCCCTGCGTCAAGGACATTCATTCCGTATTTTGCCGCTAAATATGCGATTGTTCCGCCGCCGCCTTGGTCTACTTTGCCAAGTTCCGCCATTTGGTAGTTCACTTCGGCTTTTGTCATGCAGGCTCTTAGTTTTGCGATGAACTCAGGATTTGCGTCGCTTGCGCCTGATTTTCCTCGGCTTCCTGTGTATTTATTGAAGACAAGCCCGCCGCCCAAAAATGATGCGTTGTCCTTGTCATATAGGTTGGTGTTCAGCGGGTCAAAAGCTGCGTTCACATCGCTTGAAAGCATATAGCTGTTAGCCAATGCTCGGCGCAATGAAAGTTCGCTGTATTCCGGATTTAGGCGAGCGATAATTTCTGCAAGTGCGTTCTCGAAAAAATGAGACCCCATTCCTGTTGCTCCCACAGAACCGATTTCTTCTTTGTCTACGCAGAGACAACAACTGGTTCTGCTCGGTTTTTTATCCGAATCCATCAGGGCGGCGAACGATGTGAATGCGCAAGCCCTGTCGTCCTGTCCGTAGCCCAAAATCAGAGAGCGGTCAAAGCCGCAGTCGCGGGATTTTCCGGCAGGAACGATTTCAAGTTCCGCGGATTCAAAATCGTTTTCTTCTATTCCGTATTTTTCTTTAAGAAGTTTTAGGATTATTTTTTTACTTGTTAATTTTTCGTCCTTCTTTTTCTTTTTATCTTTTTCATCGGAATTTTCATCTTTCTTTGACGGTTTTATCGAGCCGATTATTACGTCAAGGTCTTCGCCTTTGATAATTTCGGTTCCCGCTTTTTTCATCTGTTCCTGTGCAAGGTGCGGCAAAATGTCCGAAATGCAGAAAACCGGATCGGATTCATCTTCGCCCACGTTGATATTCACCGCTGTTCCGTCGGCTTTGCACACGATGCCATGAATTGCAAGCGGCGTTGTTACCCATTGGTATTTTTTTATTCCGCCGTAATAATGCGTATTCAAATATGTGATGAAATCTTTTTCATAAATAGGATTTTGTTTTGCGTCCAGCCTTGGGGAATCGATGTGGGCTCCAAGTATGTTGAGTCCGTTTTCGATGTTCTCGCTTCCGATTTCGAACAGGGCGACAACCTTGTTCATCTTTTGGACAAAAACTTTGTCGCCGGCTTTGAGCGTGTCCGCCTGGGAAATATCCACGTAGCCGTTGGCTTTTGCCCCTTCGATTATTTGCGCAACGCATTCACGTTCGGTTTTTCCGTTGTCAAGAAAATTTTTGTAGTTTTCCAGCAGATTTTCGCCGAAATTTTTGTTCTTTGATTTTTTCATATGTTTCTCCCAAAAAAATAATTACTTTGTAAGTTTGTCAAAAAGTTCCTCGCAGGATTCGACAATTTCCTCCGCTCCGTTTGCAATAAGGAACTCCTTTGACTTAAATCCCCAGTCCACGGAAATGCATTTTATTCCCGCATTTTTTGCAGTCATTATGTCAACTTCGGAATCTCCGATGTAGACTGCCGATTTTTTGCTGCATTCAAGGAGTTTTAAAATTCCGTTTACCGTGTCCGGGGACGGTTTCGGATTTGTGCCGTCTTTTATTCCCGCCGCAGAATCGAAAATCCCGTCGAAATATTGGCTGCACAGTGATTTTACTCCATAATCAGGCTTGTTGGAAACTACCGCCACCTTGTATCCGCAGTTCTTGAGATTTTTTAAAAGCTCCACGATTCCGTCGTAGGGCTTTGTTTTTACGGCGCAGTGCTCTGTGTAATATCCGTTGAAACTTTCCAAAACCCGCTGAATGTTCTGGAACGGAGTGTGTTCCGGAACGGCTCTTTCTACAAGTTTTTCAAGTCCGTTTCCGACGAATGTTCTTACTTCTTCCAATTTTCGCGGCATGAATCCGTTTTCTTTTAGGGCAAAATTGATAGAATCCGTTAAATCTTGAAGCGTATCTAAAATTGTGCCGTCCATGTCAAAAATTGCAACGGAATATTTTGCTTTTTTCATATTTTCGCCTTCTTTTGAACCAAAAATTATCTTGAAAGTTTTCTGTAAACCGTTCTTTTGGGAACGCCCGCTTCTTCTCCGAATTCTTTCATTTTCCATTCGGCATATTCCGACCAGTTTCCTTCAAAAAAGCGGACTTCCGAATTATTTTCGAACGCCAAAATGTGCGTGCAGATTCTGTCAAGGAACCATCTATCGTGGCTTACAACAAGTGCGCTTCCCGCAAAATCTTCAAGCGCTTCTTCCAACGAGCGGATTGTCTGCACATCCAAATCGTTTGTAGGCTCGTCGAACAAAAGCACGTTTCCCGCTTCCTTCAGCATCATTCCAAGATTCAGACGATTTTTTTCTCCGCCAGAAAGCACGCCGACTTTTTTATTTTGGTCTGCCCCGGCAAAATTAAACCAACCGCAATAAGCGTGGGCGTTCACTTCTCTTATTCCGCCTTCAAGCGCATGGCCTTTTTCGTCCACTGCGCCAAGTTTTATCATGTCCGCACCGCCGCCCAATGTTTCGTAAACCGTTTTGTTTTCATCAAGCCCGGAACGCATTTGGTCTACGTAGACAAGTTTTACCGTCGAGCCGATACGAATTTCCCCGGAATCGGGTTTTTCGCCTGATTTTAAGCCTGCCTCTTCCGCAATCATTTTGAAAAGCGTTGTTTTTCCGGCTCCGTTCGGCCCTACGATTCCGACTATCGCGCCTGCCGGAATATGCGCATTCAGTTTGTCGAACAAAAGTTTTTCGCCGTATGATTTTGTCAGGTTTTCAATGTCTATAACTTGATTTCCAAGGCGCGGCCCTGCAGGAATTGAAATCTGCGTGTCTTTGAGCTGTTTTTTTGATTCCTGCGCCATAAGTTCGTTGTATCTGGTGATGTGCTCTTTGTGCTTTGCCTGCCTGCCTTTTACGCCCATGTGAATCCAGTCCAATTCCCGCTGTATTTCTTTTTGCCTTGCGGATTCGGTTTTGTTTTCGAGTGCAAGCCGTTTTTGCTTCTGTTCAAGCCAACTTGAATAATTCCCTTTGAACGGGAATCCTTCGCCTCTGTCCAATTCCAAAATCCAGCCCGCCACTTCATCAAGAAAATATCTGTCGTGGGTGATTGCGATTACCGTTCCTTTATAATCGTGAAGATGTTTTTCAAGCCAGGCTACAGTTTCGGCATCAAGATGGTTTGTCGGCTCGTCCAATAAAAGAATGTCCGGTTTTTGCAAAAGCAGACGGCAAAGGGCAACTCGGCGGCGTTCGCCCCCGGAAAGTACGTCAACTATTTGGTCTTGCGGCGGACATCTAAGTGCGTCCATGGCAAGTTCAAGATTGTTGTCCAAATTCCATGCGTCCAATGCATCCAGTTTTTCCTGGACTTCGCCTTGCCGAGCGCAAAGTTTGTCGATGTCGGCATCCGGGTCTCCGAACGCTTCGTTTATCCTGTCGAATTCTGAAAGAAGTTCCGTTATTTCTTTTACGCCTTCTTTTACGGTTTCAAGAACGGTTTTTCCGGGAGTGAGTTCAGGTTCCTGTTCAAGATAGCCGATTGTAAATCCCTGAACCAACGAAGTTTCGCCCGTAAAATCTTTGTCGATTCCTGCAAGGATTTTGAAAAGAGAGGATTTTCCGGCTCCGTTCGCACCCAGAACTCCGATTTTTGCTCCGTAATAGTAGGAAATGCTGATGTCTTTTAGGACGACTTTAGTTCCATATGAACGGGAAACTCGTTCCATTGTATAAATTATTTTTTTGTCGTCGAAAGTTTTTGCCATCGAATTGCTCCGAAAATGTGATGTTATGTACCATAATATAACAGAATCCTAACTTAGTTGCTATGGTGCGGATATTTTTAGATTCATTAAAAAGTTCCGCACGATTTTCTTTTATTTTGAAATTTCTTTTGCGGAAAAATATATCCGCTTGCAAATTGCAAAATCTATAAATTTGCGGTTTTGTCGTTTTTTTGCTTTGTCTGCGCAAAACAAAAAATCAGGCAGAAAAATTGTATGAGGTTTCGCGATTCCGGTTTATATTTTCCTATCTTGTATTTTGGTTTTTCTTAGGCTAATCTATGCTCTATGAACATAAGACTTTTTCAGAATTCAAAACGGCGTTGCGCGTTTACGGATAAAAAAAACGGATATTTTCAGCTTGTTTGTTCAAATGAACAGGATGAAAGCGGCTATTATCGTGAGAACAGAAAATTTTTTTCAGGATTTTCAGTTTCGGGGCGTGCATTTTACGAAGCCCAAAGCATAAATGTTTTTCCGCACGGCGTTGTGCTTGAGTTTGAGCGTGAAAATCTTTCGATTTCGCTTTTGCTTGACGAACAGGCGTTTTATTTTTCCGGATGCAAAAACTGCAGAATATTGGGTATAAATCAAACGAAAATCAAATCGGCTTCTGACGGCACGTCTGAAGATTCCGAAGATTCTCCGGATTCAGAAAAAGTTTTGCAAAAGCCTGTGCTTTTTCCTGCATGGAAAATTTCGGAAGTAAACGGAATCCATGTTCTTTCTTCGGGAACGGGAATTGCCGTTGCGGCTGCTTTTAATTTTGATTTTAAAGTCGGGGATTCCGATTTGGAACTGTCTGCTGATTTTTCAAAATGTGTTGAAAATAACCCGGAATTTTTTGAAAGGAACGGCTGGTATCTTTCGATAGAAGAAAGCGATGAGCTTGCCGTAGAAAAAGCGGTTCGGCTTGTAAAAGAAGGCGGAATTCAAGCGCACAAAAAAAAGATAGAAAATTTTCTTTCAAATTGCAGTCTGGATTCCGGCGACAAAAAATTTGACGATGCTTTTTTGTGGGCAAGATTCAACGCATGGCTTCTGGCAACAAAAAGTCATGATTCGGACTTTAGAGGAATATGGGCGGGGCTTCCGTGGTTCAGGGACAACTGGGGACGGGACACGTTCATTTCACTTTGCGGAACGCTTTTGGTAAGCGGTTGTTTTGACGAAGCAAAAGACGTTCTTTCGGGCTTTGCAAGTTTTCAGGATTTGGACAAAAAAAGTCCTACCTACGGGCGGATTCCGAACAGGTACAGGAATGCGGAGGACGTAATTTATAACACGGCGGACGGAACTTTATGGTTTATCCGGGCGTTATGGGAATATGTTCAATATTCAGGGGATTTGGAAATTATTTCTGCGCTTTCAAAAACGATGGAAACGGCATTGGATTCGGATATTGTCCGCTCCGACGGAAACGGATTTTTGCGGCACGGAGATGCGGACACATGGATGGACGCTCGAATTGCCGGAAACGAACCTTGGTCTCCGCGGGGCGACAGGGCGAATGATGTTCAGGCGCTTTGGTACACTGCGCTGAAAATCGGCGCGGCATTTATGAGAAAACTTGACAGAGCCGACAAAGCAAAGGTTTACGATGAAACGGCGGCAAAACTGAAAAAATCTTTTGAGCATTTTTTCTGGAACGAGGATTGCAATGCGTTGGCAGATCATTTGCCGGAAGGCGGTTATGGAGAATGGGCGAAAGATATGCGTGTACGCCCGAACCAACTTTTTGCGCTTACAGCTCCGTCCGTTCTGCCCGGCGATGAATCTTCCGATTTTATAAATGAAAAAATTTCTGAAAAAGTTATGAAAAATGTTGAGCGGGAGCTGGTCAGTCCGTTCGGTCTTTACAGCCTTTCTCCGGAAGACCCGATTTTTCATTCCGAACACGAAAATCCTTCAATGCATAATAAAGATGCCGCCTACCACAACGGAACGATTTGGGAATGGATTAGCGGCTCTTACATTTCTGCGGCGGCTTTAAAAAGCGGCGGAACATTGCCTTTAAAAGCTGCGGCAATTCTTCAGAACGAAGCGAAAATGATAATGGATTACGGCTGCGCAGGTTCGCTAAGCGAAAATATTCACGCTTCGCCGGACGAAAACGGAAATCCTAAACTTTCGGGAACGTTCAGTCAGTCTTGGAGCCTTTCGGAATTCATAAGAAATGTTTCGCAAGATTTGACGGGATTTGTGCCGCGTCTTGCGGAAGGAAAACTTTCTGTAAAACCGAGTCTTCCTTCTTCATGCAAAAAATGGAACGCCGCATTTCCGTTCGGCAAAGGCTGGCTTCTAAAGCTGAACTTAGCCCGAAATGCAAAAGATTACGATATTACGGCGGAATGGATTTGCAAAGACGAAAATTATCCTGAAATTTTTTTGAACGGGCTTAAAATTGTTCCCGGAAAGGAATTGCGTTTCAAATCGCCTGCGGAAAACAAAATTGATTCTGATTGTTCATTGAGTGCCGCGGCGGAAAAATTCTGCGTTCCTGAAAAATGGATTACAAAAGCTTTTCCGGTTCGGGAACTTTTGCCGGAATGGAACGGGGCTTCCCGCGTAAAAAATTATCTTGAAAACGTGATTTTAAGCGGACGGATGAAAAGCAAAACCGGCGGCGGCGAAAATACCGCCTTCCTTGAATGGTATTTTGATTCCGAGCAGTTCAAGAAAAAATATCTTACGGACGAAGAGCTCGGTGCAATTTATTCAAAAACCTCTACGATTTTCAGACTTTGGTCGCCAACCGCAAGAAGTGTTTCGTTAAAACTTTATCCGGACGGCGAATGTTCCGTTCCGCAAAAAATCATTCCGATGGAACTTTGTCGCAAAAACGGAAAAGAAGGCGTTTGGGAAACGGAAGTAAAAGGCGACCTTCACGGCGTTTATTACGAATACGAAGTTTTGATTTTCGGCGTGTACAATCATTCCGCCGACCCCTATGCCCGCGCTGCCGGAATTAACGGAAACCGCTCCATGGTGGTTGATATGGAAAGAACAAATCCCGAAGGTTGGGAAAATTCTTCTGCGCCCGGAGCGGATTCCCCAAGCGATGTGATTGCGTGGGAAGTCCACGTTGCCGACATAACTTCGTCACCTGCATGGAACGGCTCGGAAAAAAATCGCCGTCTTTACACGGGTGCTGCGGAAAAAGGTACCGACTGCATGGGGCTTCCGACCGGATTTGATTACATAAAATCGCTTGGAGTAACGCACGTTCAGTTTCTTCCGGTTTTTGATTTCCGTTCCGTTGACGAAAATCGTGTAAAAGACGCCGACTACAGAAAAAAGCCCACTTTCGGTGCATTCAATTGGGGCTACGACCCCGAAAATTACGGACTTCCGGAAGGCTCTTATTCTTCCGACCCTTTTGACGGAACTGTGCGGATACGGGAGCTCAAAACTTTGATTCAGGCTTTTAACCGGGCGGGAATCGGCGTGATAATGGACGTGGTTTTTAACCATGTGAACGACGGACTTCATCAGTCTTTGGGAATTTCCGTTCCCGGATATTTTTTCAGAGTTGAAGGATATTCCGGCGCGGGCGAAGACACAGCCAGCGAGCGGGAAATGTTCCGTAAATATATGGTCGATATGCTGTGTTTTTGGCTTAAAGAATACAAACTTTCCGGTTTCAGGTTTGACCTTATGGGGCTTCACGACGTTGACACGATGAATGCAATCGACGCCGCCCTGAAAAAAATAAAAAAAGACGTGATAATTTACGGCGAAGGCTGGCAGATGTACAATGCTGAAAAAATGATTCCTTCAAGTATGTGCAATGCCGCAAAAATGCCGGGAATCGGGCATTTTAACGACGCTTTCCGCTGCGGGGTAAAAGGTTCCGCCTTCGATGACAATGCGGCCGGCTTTATTCATGACGGAAGCCACAAGGAGTCGGTTAAATTCGGAATTGTGGGAGCGACCCTTCATCCTCAAGTTGACTTTTCCGGCGTGGAAGGAACGGCAAATCCGAATCCTTGGACAAAAACTACGTGGACTTCGGTGAATTACATCGAAATTCACGACAATCTTACGTTGAACGACAAAATCAGGCTTGTTGAACCCCAAAAAGACGAAGAATATTACAATCAATTGGGAAAAATGGCGCTTTCGCTGCTTCTTCTTTCCGAGGGACTTCCGATTCTGCACTCCGGCATGGAATTTCTTAGAACAAAGGAAATTCCTGCAGACATTCTTGATTCGGGTGCGGTATTTCCGGACGTGGCTTATTCAACCGACGGCAAAGCATATCTTCGAAATTCCTACAATGTTTGTGACAGAATAAACGCTTTGGATTGGCAAAGAGCCTACGAAAAACGGGATTTGGTGAATTATGTGAAAAAACTTATTTCGTTACGAAAAGCGCATCCCGCATTCAGGATTTCGAGCGGAAAACTTCTTGCGGAAGCGCTTGAATTCATCGATAACGAAAAAGCGCAGCTTCCCGAACAGATTTTGGCATGGAAAATTGACGGAAAACAGGCAGGCGACACTTGGCAGGATATTTTGATTATTGCAAATCCGCTGAATGAAGAAGTTCCTTTTTCCATTCAAAATTTTTCCGAAGGCAAAAAATGGTTTTGCGTTACGGACGGAACCGATTTTACGGAAAGCGAAAAAACGATTCTTGATGAAAAGATTTCTCTAAAAGGAAAGTCGGTCATCGTTTTTGCTTCAAAATAAAGGAATCGGAAAATTTTTCCGAAAATGAAAAGAGGTTTTTTATGAAAAGAATTTTTGAAATCTTTGCATTTGTTTTTGCGGTTTTTATTTTCTATTCCTGTGCCGAAGAAAAGCCCGAAGAATTAAAAAGACCCGATGTTGAAATCATTTCGGACGGGATCGCGATTTCAATTGCCGTGGACAATTCTTCTTCATACGTGAACATTTTCAGAAAGGAGTTGACCGTGCCTCCGTCCCCTGCACCAAAAATCACCAATGTCGGAATGATTATTCCTTCGGAAAAAGATTTGCAGGATGCCTACTCTTTTGTGGACAAAGTTTTACTTAGCGGAAAAAAATATTCTTATTGCGCTCGCTACAGACATTCCGGAAGGTATGTGTACACCGGCTGGTCTGAGTGGCCTGTAGATGAGAGCGGAACGGAAGTGCCTCCGCCGGCCACAGGCTATCTTGACCCCGACCATTTAAAATTTTCCGTTCCTGCTGCAAGTTTTTTTGAATACGACAAATCGTTTCAAGTTCTTGTGCTTAAAGGAGGCGCAATTCCTGCTGTCGGCGAATTCAGTTCGTTTTTTCCCGCGATATGCATTTCCTATCCCGGAAAATCGAGGATTTTTGACATTCCGAACCTTTCTTCGGGTTCCGGAATTCCTTCGGACGGAAAAGTTGACCTGCGGGCGATTTTGACGTTGGATTTTTATGATAAAGATTTGACGATTGAGGGCGTGCTTTATCAGAAAACGGACAAAACAAAGCCCAGCTACAAGAAAATTTTTTGGTCGGAGCTTTCGCCGATTCCCGTAAAAGACGGAGACGGAAATGTTCTTCCGACTATAAAACTGCTTCTTTCGGAAACAAACGACAATAATCACGATTTTACGCCTATTGACGAAGCGAACAGAGCCGCTTTTGCAGAACGAACGGTTGAACCGAACGATTTTTCGGATTTTTGATTCTCCGAGATGACAAAAACGGGTGCGGAAAAGATTTGTTTTTCGCATTCGGGTTGTAAGCCGTTGAAAAATGAGTTGAAAAGCGTTTTTAAGATTTGTTCGGCAATCGCGGAAAATTCATTCTCCGTGACTTCTGTCAAAATGCGGAAGTAAAATTTTTGTTCCGCATTGCCGTTGGCGGAACATTTTGCTAATATTTTCGATATGAATGTAATGGTCGTTGGAAGCGGCGGGCGGGAACACGCCATTGCCTGGAAAATTGCGGAAAGCGCAATTGTCGAAAAAGTTATCTGCGTTCCCGGAAACGGCGGAACTGCAAGCGAGCCTAAATGCGTAAATGTCGATTTGAACGGCTGCGGCTACATAAAGTCCGGTGAAAATCCGTACGTGCAAATCGCAAGGCACGAAAATTGTTCCCTTTGCGTAATCGGGCCTGAAGAGCCGCTTGCAAATGGGCTTTCCGATGTTTTTTGGGAAGCCGGAATCCCATGCGTGGGTCCAAAATCGGCGGCGGCACAGCTTGAAGCCAGCAAAGATTTTTCAAAAGAATTCATGCAAAAATACGGTGTCGCTTGCGCACAAAGCCGAAGTTTTACAAGCAAAAAAGCGGCGAACGAATATATAAGACAGCACGGAACTCCCATCGTCATAAAGGCGGACGGACTTGCCGCTGGAAAAGGCGTGGTAGTTGCTGCCACGGAACAGGATGCCTTTGCCGCCGTGGAAGACCTTATGGAATCGGGAAGGGTAGGAAACGCAGGTAAAAAACTTGTAATCGAAGATTATCTTCAGGGAGTAGAGATTTCCGTGCTCGCCGCCGTTTCGGTAAGTCCTGAAACAATAAAAAACGGCACTTCCGCAATCGTGCCGTTTCTTCCCGCAAGAGATCACAAACGTCTTTTGGACGGCGCAAAAGGTCCTAACACAGGCGGAATGGGCGCAATCTGCCCGGTTGAAGACGTTTCCGAAAAAACGATGGAGCTTTTCAAGAAAAATTGCCTTGAACCCACGCTGAACGGTCTTATCCAGGAAAAATTCGATTATCGAGGATTCATTTTTTTTGGCGTAATGCTTACAAAAGACGGTCCTAAGCTGCTTGAATACAATGTTCGCCTTGGCGATCCCGAAACGCAGGCCGTACTTCCGCTTATGGATTCTGATTTTGTGGAAATGTGCATGGCAATCGTGAACGGAACGCTGCACGATTTTTCCGTAAACTGGAAAAAAGGATTTCAGGTCGCCCCGGTTGTTGTGAGCGGCGGCTACCCTGAATCTTATCCGAAAGGAAAAATCATTTCGATTGATGAGCATTTGGTTTCAAAAAATAAGGCGAAAATTTTTGTTGCTGGAGCGGTAATGGATCGCCGCTCAAAAACTCCGCAGCTTGTTACGAACGGCGGACGGGTTCTTTGCTGTAGCGCATTCGGAGAGACGTTCAAGGCGGCTTGGGAAAACGCATACGGTGCGCTTGAAGGCGTGAGTTTTGAAGGCTCATTCCACAGAAACGACATCGGGCTTCCGGGGGCTGCTGAATCCGGCGAACTTTAAAATTTTATCGCTTGAACGGTTTATTTTTCCTTCGTCGGTGCTAAGATTTCCGTGCAGTTGAATTTATTTTGCACAAAAACTTTCATTGGATTTCGACATTCCAATTCACTTTCCGGAATTTATCCGTCTTCCAAATTGCAAAAATAGTCGGAAAATGTTCACTGATTTTCCTATTTTGGGTAATTGATTCTCCTTGATAAAGCCTTTCTGTTCCACGAATCAGGGCGGTTGCTTCGGCGGTATTTATGTCGCTTAAAATAATCCGTTTTCCAAATCCACTAATTTAAAATGTCGTCCGCATTTTCTGATTCGGCTTCGGCTTCTTGCTCAGCTGAATCAAAATCGTTTTCCGAAGTTTCTGCGGCTTCCGGCGTGGGCGTTGCAGTCGAATCCCGTGTGGTTTCTACATTTTCCGTTTTCGGCTTTGAGCCTGTGTAGATAAGCCTTATCACTTCTTCTGTGGAACGATGTCTGCTTTTTACAAGAAGCGAAGAAGTTTCCCATTGGTAAACGTAGCCCGAAGAATTGTACGTCTCAAATCTGGGGTCTGTCCGGAAAGCGATGTCGTAAATGTATATGGAGCGGAACGGTTCTATTCCGTTTATAATCATGTAATGCGTGGACGAAAGCGGAAATTTCGCCGTAATTAAAATCTGCAAATCGCTTTTTGAATAGGAAATCTCTTCGGCGCAAGTCCAAGCCCAAACAGCACCCTTTGGTTGTGAGCCGATGATTACATAATGCGGATAGAACGTATTGTCGTGGACAACGATAGGGTAAAGTTCTCCAAGCGAATGTGAATCAAAAGCACCCGAATCTTTTAGGTAGGAATTGATTATAAGCCTTCCGCCTGCAATGTATTCGGCGTTGTCAACTAGTTTTCCATAACGAAGAATCGCATCTCCTACATACGAGGCATGAAGCACGGTCAGGAACGTGCCGTTGTCGGTTACGGTCAACGAGTTGTTGTCCATGCTGCAAGAAGATTCGATTTTGTCGGCGCAAACTTGAGCCACCGAAGAAAGTAAGGCTGCCGGTTTTTCGTTTTTCTCCGCCAATTCCGTATAGACGGAAAGAATTCCTGCCGCTTGGTAGACGGTCATGTCGGACAAATCCCGTGCCGCCGTTTCCGAAAAAAGTTTACGAACGGATTCGGAATCGGGATGCATTGATATGTAGTCGCTTAAATTTCTAAGATTGAACACATCGAGCGAACCGTTGTCCGCAGAAGCGGAAATCATGTCGCTGAAAAACTTTTGCTGACGAACAAGACTTTCGCTCATTTTTACAAGATTGTTGAAATACGGAGCGGAAAGATATGTTCTGTTGGAACTTTTTTTGAATCCTTGCGGAACGGCATCCACAGCCGCCGAATATTGCCCACGTTTGGCTCTTACCGCAACATAAGAAACCGCCTCCTGCTCAGAAAGTCCGGTTCCGTCTCCAAGATTATGCTCAAAAGCGGAAACAATGCTGTTTTCAAGATTTGCGATTGTCGCAAGATAAGCGGATTCCGAGGCAAAATCGTTTTCAGCCACTGCAGAGAAAGAAAAACTCCTTTTTTTATCACGGAACGAATACGAAACCACAGGATTTTTTCTGGTCATGAAAAGCCTGTCGTCCTCGATATCGCCTGCCGAAAGTTCCCACGTGTTTCGCTTTCTGTTTACCTGAAGTTTTGTATCGCTCCGTTCCGCTAAAGTCGCGCCGCCGGAAAGCCCGAATGGAACTGAAAAAGATTCCGTTCCTATCGGAAGGTTTGTTTCCAAATTCAAAAGCGCATTCTGAGATTCGTCGCTCAAAGAAAAACGAAGTGAAACCCCCTCCGTAAAATTGAATACGCACGAAAAAGGCGAATCTTTTTTCCACGAAATAAGTTCGACCGGAAGTTCCTTGTCGGCAAAAATTATTTTCGCAGGGTTTTCGTCATCGGCATAAAAGTTTATTCCATTAAAAACGGCTGAAAATCTGTTTTTAAGATTGACGGAATTGTCTTCCGTAATGAATTCCGCTAAAGTTATATGGAGATTGCCGATTTTTTCTGATATAATCGAGGCATTCTTAAACTGAACAACGAAAATGCCGATTATAATAACGGCGTAAGCGGCAAGCAAAATCACAGACTTTCTTAGGGCTTTGGTAAACATTCGCTAAGTTTAATCAATGAAACAAGGAATTTCAACTATTTGCGATTTCCCGTTTGCCGCAAGCTAAAAATTTGGAGAATCAGAAAAATGAAAATCAGAGTTGCCTTTTTTGCCGTCGTTCTTGCAGCGTCTTTTACGGCTTTCGTTTCGGCTCAGGGAAAAAACGCAAAAACTCCGGATGTGATTTTTGTCGAAGAACTTCAGGCTTTGCTGAACAAAGGTGATTTGGAAAAAGCGATAAGCCATTTTGACAGAATGCCATCTTCCCTTGCAAAAAACAGCGATATTAAACTTTTGAAGGCAAGCATTTTGGTTTCGGCGAACAGACTTACCGAAGCCTCCGAAATAACAAACAAAATTCTTGAAAACGAGCCGGCGAACAAAGGCGCAATGGAAATTGCCGCACAAATCGCCATCGCAGAAGGAAACACTTCCGCAAAAAACGCCGCAGTAAAAAAAATCCTTGCCGCAGACCCTCACAACGCCGCCGCCAATATAATCCTCGGCGACCAGCAGCAATCCGCAAAAAAATATAAAAGCGCTCTTGTTTTCTATAAGAGAGCGTTGGAAGGCGAACCAAACAACAGAGATGCGTTGTACGGAGTTGCAAAAATGAGCTGGTTCACGGGCGACATAAAATCGGCGGATAAATATTTTCGAAAATTGAATCAACTTTATCCGAACGACCACGAATCTCTTGCCTATCTTGGGAAACTTGCCGCAGAAAACGAAAATTACAAAGTCGCTCTCGATTTTGTAAGAAAGGCGATAAATCTTTCTCCGGAAACTTACGACTATTATCTTGATTTGGGCTCATATCTTAGGAATATCGGAAAATATGAAGATGCCGAAAATGCATGGACAAAGGCGATTGAAATTGAACCTACGTATTTTTTGGCTTATGCGTACAGGGCAGGTCTTCGGGATGAACAGGAGAAAATAGCGGATGCTCTTTCCGATTATCATATGGTGGTAAAATGCAATCCCGACTATTATTTTGCCTATGAGGAAATAGGAATCCTTGAATTCCACGAAAAAAATTGGGAAACGGCAAGAACTTATTTTGCAAAGGCGAATTCAATAAAAAGTCAGACGGCATATCAGCTTATGATTGTGGCGACCTACATTCAGGAAAAAAATATTTTCGAAGCAAAAAAAGCCGCGGATATTGCGCTGAAACGCATTCCCGACAGAGACAGTTTGGACTACAAACTTATTCGGCTTTACAAAGACCAAGGTCCTGTCAATGCGGAAACTTCGATAGCTTTGGATTTGAGCAAAGAGACCGACAAAAACAAGCGTGGAAAAATGACGTATTATCTTGGGCTTTATTACGAGATGAAAGGTTCTTTAGCTATCGCAAAAGAGTATTATTCAAAAATCACGAGTATGCAAAGTCCGCTTTTCTTTGAATACAGACTTGCCGAATGGGGAGAAAAAGGTCTTTAAAATGAAGCAGACACAGATTCAGCTCAAACTTGCAGGACGAGAAATAATACTTTTGGGAACCGCCCACGTCTCGGAAGAAAGCGTAAAAGAAGTCTCCGGTGCGATAAACGAAATAAAACCCGACTGCGTTGCCATCGAACTGGACGAAAAACGCTGCGAGGCGATAAAAAATCCTGAAAAATACAGGCAATTGGACATCGTAAGTGTGCTGAAAAAAGGCGAAGGATTTCTTCTTTTGGCGAACCTTGTTCTTTCTACATTCCAAAGACGGATGGGAAAAAACATCGGCGTAAAACCCGGCGACGAAATGGTAAGCGCAATGAAAACGGCGGAACAGAACAACATTCCGGCGGTGATGGTAGACCGCCCGATTCAGGTAACGTTACGCCGTGCGTGGGCGAAGAATTCATTTTTCGGAAAATTCAAACTTTTGGGCGCATTGCTTTCAAGTGCGTTCAGCAAAGAGGAAGTTTCGCAGGAACAAATCGAAGGACTGAAAGACAGGTCTGAAATGGACTCGATGATGAGCGAACTTTCCGAATATCTTCCCAAGGTAAAGGAAGTTTTGATAGACGAACGGGATAAATACCTTGCGAGCCACATTTGGAAATCCGAGGGGAATAAAATTCTTGCGGTTTTGGGTGCAGGACATCTTCCCGGAGTGCAGGCGCATCTTGAAAAAATTGCAGCGGGAACGGAATCTTCCGATACTGAAGAAATTTCTGTTGTTCCGCCAAAAAAAATGGGTGCAAAAATCGCAGGTTGGATAATTCCCACAATAATCGTAGGTCTTATAGTTCTTGGGTTTGTAATCGGAGGTCAAAAAATCGGAAGCAAGATGGCACTTTCTTGGTTTTTGTGGAACGCAATTCCCGCCTCAATCGGAACCGCAATCGCCGCCGGACATCCGCTTGCAATCCTTGCCGGATTTGTTGCCGCCCCGTTCACATCGCTTTGTCCGTTCATCGGGGTGGGCGTTGTTACAGGAATTTCGCAGGCGATTCTGTGTAAGCCGAAAGTTCAGGACATGGAAAAACTTTCCGACGATGCAAGTTCAATTGCAGGATTTTATAAAAACCGACTTCTTAGAGTTCTGCTGGTTTTTGTTCTTTCGTCGATAGGAAGTTCAATAGGAACATTCGTTGGCGGAGCGGATGTCGCCGCAAAATTCACGGAAGCGTTCAACCATACGGAAAATCTTCCCCAAATGCCAATCAACGAATAGAAAAATCAATATCCGTCGCTCATCGCGCGGTTGTTGTCTTTTATGCAAAGTTCTTCGTAGACAAGGCTGCGTTTTCTGAGTTCCTGTTTTCGTTCGTCAGGGAACGGCATGTTTCGCCAGAAAATTCCACGGACATCTTTATCCAACCGCTGAACGCCTTCGGATTCTTTTGTCATCCAAAGAACGTAGTCTTCGATAAAATACGCCTTCAAATCGCCCTTTACCTTCATACGCTCGATGTGCTGGTAATATTGACCCGTAAGACCTTCTTCCATCCAATAATAAGAAGCCTTTTCCTTTGCGACCTGCCATCTTAGGTCGGCAACGGCGGTCAATATGGCGATTCTCAAATCTCTTGGGTACATAGGAACGATGATTCGTCCTCGGCTGGTAACTCGGTTGTAGCGGTCAAAAGGTTCCCAGCAAAATCCTCGGTCTCCGTAGGTTGGAATCAGAAGGACGTAAGGCGGAATTCTGTTCGGGATATTTTTGTGGATTCGGCAAAACGCGCCCGGATCAACGGATTCGACCCACCGCATTAATTCTACGACATTTTCACGGATTCCCGTCCCTTTTTCGGTGCAATGAAAAAATTCTCTTGTAAACAGCGGAAATTGGTTTCCTTGGCGACCGACGGTCATTTTTGCCATCTGCCGAACGGTTTCAAATTCTATGTTTACGGCATCGGTATCCGCAACTGTACTTGCAGAACTGTCGGTCTCGGTTAATTTATTTTCGACATTTTCGTAGATTCCCTTGGCATCCTGAAAATCAGCCAATGCCCTTGACAATTCTTTGTTGTTTTTTGAGAGCCTGTGAAGTTTGTCCGTAATCTGAGAAATCATCCTGACTTGCGTTTCGGAATAATCGGAAAGATGGGGCTCTGCTCCGGGAATAGGATTATGCTCGCAAAGTGCCTCTACGGTATCTTTCAGCTCCAGTTCCAGCATTTTGCGTTCGTTTTCTTTTATGTTCAAAAGATTTTCGGCACTTTGCAATTTTCCCGAGTTCTTTGACTGCAACTGCTGAAGCCTTGACTGCTCCTGTCTTGAAGCCTCTTCGGGTGTCGCCGCCTTATGCGGAGTCCGTTTTTCGTCGGTCATGGAATTGTTCATGCGGCCCGAAGCGATTTCCTTGAACCACTCGTCCACATACATGATAGGAAGATTTTTTGAATTTTCGAAAATAACCTTTGAAAAATAAAGTTTCTGTTCCGGTCTGAAAAGTGACGGCAAAAGAACCCCGAACCTTGCGAGCATCCGCTTTGGCATAGGAAGATTTATGTCGGCAAGTTTTGGCGCAAGTCCACGGAATAATTCCCAGTACGCAGAAATTATGTTCTGCCTGTAAACTGTTCTATCCTTTGGATCTTGACAGGTAAGATATTTTGAAAGCACCTGATGAATTCTTTGTGCGGACTGATTTTCATTTGTTAAGGCGGATTTATAATAATTGGGGTCGTCAAAAACCTTAGACGGCTCATCGTTTAGTATTTTTTCGATGGGCGGAAATTCCTTTTGGCTTAAATCAACAGTGTGAATGGATTTTTGCCCTGAAGTTGGTGCAGAAGAACTTTTATCCGTAGTCTTGTTATTGAACGAAAAAGAGAATCCTGAAGAAGAGTTGGATTTCGAATCGAACGAAGAAACGTCTATATCTTCCGAATCCGAAGTTTCATCTGTAGGTATGCTTTCCAACAAAGCTGCAATTGTCGGGTCTATATCGGTATTCTTGCCGTCGCTCATTTTGTTTCTCCAATATCCATAGTTGTAGCATTATAGCATGCCATAAAAGTTTTTCAAATGAATAATTTTTATGGCACGAATTATGACAATTGTGCAAGAAATGTAAAAATGTTAAATTCAACGACTATGAACACATTGGTCGCAGTCTGCGCAATCGGTGCAGAAAAAATTTTAGGAAACGAAATCAAACATTTAGGCTACAAACTTGAAGGGAACGCACCCGGCAGAGTGTTTTTTACGGGAGACGACGATTCTCTTTATCGGTCGAACCTTTGCTTGCGCACTGCAGACAGAGTTTTTTTGCAGACGGCAAAATATGCGGCGGAAGATTTCGACCAGCTTTTCGAAGGCGTTTACAAAGTGGATTGGCAGGATTTTTTCAGGAAGGACACAAAAGTTACGGTTGCCAAAGTTCGCTGCTACAAATCAAAACTGAATTCCGAGCATGCGATTCAGGGGGTAGTCCAGAAGGCAATCTACAAAAAACTTGGCGACAAATGGAATATGTCCAATCTGCCGGAAAGCGGTTTTGAATCCACCGTGAGGGTGTACATCGACGAAAACATAGTTCACGTTCTGCTTGATTTGTCGGGACTTCCGCTTCACAAGCGCGGCTATAGGGTTGACGGCGGACTTGCTCCGTTGCGTGAAACCGTTGCAGCGGTGATGCTTCACGAAATGATATGGCGACGTAAAACTCCGCTGCATGATCCGTTCTGCGGTTCGGGAACGATTACGATAGAAGCCGTGCTTTACGCACATAACGTAGCGCCCGGATTCGGTAGACGTTTTGCGCTTGAGAATTTGTCTATTTTCGATAAAAAAAGAGCGGACGCAATCCGTGTAAAAGAAGCTGAGCAAATCAGGACGGACGTAGAGGTTCGGGTTACGGGAAGCGACATTGACCCAAAAGCGATAGAACGAAGCCGAAAAAACGCAGAATACGCCTGCGTAACTGCCGGAAGAGCTTTGCAATCCATCGGAAGCGACGCAAAAATCCCCAGACCGAATTTTGTCCAGTCGGACTTTGAAAATTTGGTGAAGCCGTACGAAAGCGGTCTTGTGTTATGCAATCCGCCCTACGGAGAACGACTTGGCGATGCCGCACAAGCGGAAGCTCTTTACAAAAGAATGCAGAATCTTTGGACGGAATTTACATCTTGGGATTTTGGAATAATCACTAACAACAGGAAATTCCAGGAATGCTTCGGGCATTACGCCACTCTTTTAAAAGACCTGAAGGCAGGAAGTTTGGACACGACATTGTACATATACAAAAACGGAGAAAAAAATGGCAACAGTCGTAGAGCATGACAGAAGAAAATACGAAATCCTGCAAAAAGCCATGGACGTTTTTGTCAGGGAAGGCTACGAAGACGTTACTTTTCAAAAAATAGCGGACCGTTGCGGCGTTACCCGTACAACCTTGTACATATATTTCAAAAATAAGCGGGAAATATTTCTTTACAGCATAAAACAGCTGACGGAAGGTCTTCAGGCGGAACTTTACTCCATCGCCAAAAACGAAAATCTTTCTTCGTCGGAAGCCTTGCGGCAAATGCTTTTTACACTCATCGACGACTGCAACGCAAACGACAAACTTCTGAAAGTCCTTTTGCCGTATCTTCTTTCTATTCAAAAAACAGGTGAAAGCCCTAACGAAAGGGTGCGCCGCCGTATAATTCGTGTTCGCCACCTTATGGCTCTTCTGATAATCAAAGGAATCAAACGGGGCGAGTTCAAGTATATGAACGTAAAAGATGCGAACGAAATGCTCTACGGACTTGTGGAATCCACGGTTCTGCGACTGGTTGTTTACGGAAAGGATGACAGCGAAGAGATGAAAAATGCCATTAACCTTGCAATTGACGGCATTTTAACGAAGAAATAGATTTGTGAATTTAAAAAATTGCTTATTTTAAGCGGAATGAATAGTACTGTTTAAAAAACTGCAAGTTTTCTTTTCTGTTGTTACAGTAGACATTGCGTTCGTATTTTGGACTTTGAGAAATGCCAAGATATTTGCCGCTTGTATCAAGAATTTATTAAGAACGCTTATGTTTTGTCCGTCTTCCGAGCGTTGCGTTTATTCAAATCTTGCGTGAAAAATGTTTTGCAAAATATTATCATTGCTCATTCTTATGATAAAAGAAATAGATGTGCTGTTTTTCGATATAGGTTCCACTCTTGTTGACGAGCGCAAGTCTGACGAATGCCGGATTGCAGAAATTGCAAAAGCGTCCGCTTTGGATTATGAGCAATGTTTTTATAAAATCAAATCGTTTTTTGCAATGAATAAAAACGGCTATCATGAAGCGGTAAAAGAATTGAATATAAAAATGCCCGTATGGCATTCGGAGTATGAACGTTTATATTCGGGGGCGGAAGAATGCCTTAAAGTTCTATCCGAAAAATATAAAATCGGAATAATCGCGAATCAGCCCGAAGGGACAAAGGCGCGGCTCGAAAAATTCAGCATATTAAAATATATCGATGTTGTTGCTTCTTCTTTTGAAGAAGGAACTGCAAAACCGGAACTCAAATTGTTCGAGATTGCGATGAAAAAAGCGGAAACTACGCCCGCCCGCTCCGTTATGATTGGAGACAGACTCGATAACGATATTTTTCCGGCAAAATCATTGGGAATGAAAACGATTTGGATAAAACAGGGCTTTGGAAGCCTTGCTTCAATCCGCAGCGATTCGGAAAAACCTGATTATATCGCCTACAATCTTCAAGAAGTAACGGAGATTTTGATGTGATTTTTAATTTTTTCTGCGAGCAATGATTTTTCTGATAAAAATTTATCCGTTCGGAAATAATCTTCATCAAAACAGTGTTCAATAATCGGTGTTGCAAGCATAGTTTTTACCGCGAGGCTTACATTTTTAACCTTTTAAAAAATATCTGAACTTTGTAATTCTCCGCTTTTGTTATTCCTGTGCTTCATATTTTATCAACCCTGCCACGATTTTTTCTATTATTTTTGATTAAAGCTATTTTAAGTTCGTGCAAAGATAATAATTTTTTGATGCCGGATTTTTCAACGACGGAAGATTTTTGTTTTTAATTTTGCAGCCGGCATTCAAATGGAATTCATACTATTTCAATTTTCCAATTTTTTTAAAATTTGCCGGTATATACCGGCAAATGACATTGAAAAATGTCATTTGCCGCAAATTCTCGTAAAACTCGAATTTGCGGCAAAAATTAAAATCTTGCGGTAAAACCTGCCGCAAAAGGAGAATCTAAAATGAAACAAAAAAATCAGTTTTGATGATTGGGCTGCCTGTTCTGCTGATTGGCATAATAGGCATGGTAACAGGCTGTCATAATCTTCATTCGCACACAGGAGGCTCCGTTCCATCGTATAAAAAATCTTTTTGGATAACATATGATTTAATCGATTGTGATTATAGTGAGTCTGGTAATTATTATTCTTGGAATCCGCCATCACAAAAGGTTATAGAAGGAGAAGAAGTGGAGCTTGCCAAAGATGGTGATAAGCACTGGAAACTGGAATACGTAAAACATAAAGCCGGTAAACAGATTAAAGGTTGGAGCAAAAATGCGGACGGAAGTACAAAGGACTATGATTTCGGTCAAAAAATTAAGCCGACCTCCGACATGACGCTTTATCCTGCTCTTTCAAAATACGGAATAGGTGATGAAATTGACGGAAAAACCGTTGTATATGTCCGGCGCAGTGCAAAAGACAAATACAAGAAATATTTTGTGACAGGTACGGATTGGCGGTATGTCGCGGCTGATGTAAATGCGGCAAAAAATTCTGAAAAGCGGCAGTGGAGCTCATATGCAGAAAACATCATAACGTCGGATGCTCTAGGTGCCGGAAAAGAAAATACAGCGAAAATCCTTTTAAAGCATAATTCCGATACCGCTGCAAACAATGCCGCAAAATATTGCAAAGAAATAAGCGAGAACTCATACTTGCCTTCGGAAGCCGAAGTATTTCTTATATACGATGCTATAAAGTCCGGCAAAATAAACGGATTGCCTACTTCTGCGCAGATAGAATACTCGTATGGGCTTCATGGTCATGATTCAGCGTATTTTGGGACATCTACACAATTTGACAAGAAGAATGCGTATGCCGTAAATCTTTACCATTATGAAGGCACGAAAGAGAATAAATCCAAAACGGAAAAACCTGCTTATGTCTGCCCCGTTGTTTATTATGATGATGACGGAAATATTGTAAAATAGAACTCAAGCAATCGTTCAAAAAAAACAAGGCTGTTTGAAAATAGCCTTGTTTTTTTCACCGGAATATTTTGTTTCCGCGTTTAATTACGATACGTCTTCCTTTTCTCGTTCTTATTTTTCCGTCTTAAATTTTCCTACTTCAAGAACGAGACTGTCGATGCTTTCTTTGTTCTTTTTTGCGATTTCCAGAGATTCTTCCGATGCGGAATTTATAAGCTCTACCTGAGACGCAATGTCGTCCATGCTGCCACGAAGAATTTTTGTAAGACCGTCGAGTCTGCTTGTCTCGGATATAATTTTTTCTCCGCCTACGAGCATTTCGTCCGAACTACGTTTTACATCTTTTGTAAGATTCGTAACTTCTTTTATCATCGTCCAAATGGATTTTCCTGTTTGCTCCTGTTCGTCCATCGCATGTACGACATTTTCGATAGAGCCGTTGACTTCCTCCGAGTAGCCGGAAATAAAATTGAACTTTTCGACTGCACCGGAAGCGGAACTCGCAAGAATCTCTATCTCTCCTGTAAGAGTTTTTAGAGTCTGCGTAATCTTTTTTCCTTGTGCGCTTGAAACTTCGGCAAGTTTTCGTATTTCCGACGCAACTACGGCAAATCCTTTTCCTGCTTCTCCCGCATGAGCCGCCTCAATCGCCGCATTCATTGCAAGAAGGTTTGTCTGACTTGCGATGTTCTCGATTACCGCACTTGCTTCCAATAATCCGCCGGACGCTTCGGAAACCCGCTGCGATATTTCATTTGCTTTTGCAAGCGTAGTTCTTCCGTCATCCGTCGCCGCGGCGAGTTTTTTTATGGCATCTCTCGTGGTTTTTACGTTGCCGCCTACGGTTTCTATGCTCAAATTCATCCGGTCAAAGGACGAAGAAGATTCCTGAACAACCGAAAGCTGCTGACCGATACTTTCGTTCAAAAGCCGTATCGTGCGGATAATCTGTTCGATCGCGGATGCGGTTTCCGCAACGCTTTGTTCCTGCTGAGTAAAATTCTGTTTTAATCCTTCGATACTTTCCGTGATTTTCGAAACGACTTCGCTTACGGAAACCATGTTGCATTCGAGGTCGGTGCCAATATCTTTCATTCCGATGGAATCTTTTCCGACTTTGTGAATTGAGTTGCGTAGTTTTAAGATTGTCTTATTAAAATACGAAGACAATATGCTGGTTTCGTCCGAGCCGTCTGCCGGTAGTTCTATCGTAAGGTCGCCCTCTCCCTGCGAGATGTTCTTTAAAGCCGCAATTACTCCGTTTATCGGGCGGACAATCTGCGACGCCAGTATTACCGCAATTATGATTGAAATGAACAACTGAATAAGCGAAATAAAACCGAATGTGCTTATAAAATTCGATATATTTTCCGCAATAAACTCCGAAGCGGGTGCGGTTATAAGAAGCGTCCAGCCCGAATACCGCATTGTGGCGACTGCGGAAACGTAGTTCACTTTATGAAGTTTTGAGAAATTCACCGTAGCATCGTTGGATTTCAAAGCTTTCTGCAAGAATGTCGAATATGCTCCGCCGTTGTCGTTTATGATTTCCGTGAAAATGCTTTTATAAAGAATCTCCGGACGGCGGTTTCCCAATATTATTCCGTCGGGACTTATCAGGTAAGCCGTTCCCGTTTCGCCTACGATTATGTCGCTTATGAGATTTGAAAGCGAGTCTCCCTGCAATGTCGCACTTATTACACCGACGATTTTCCCCTGCAAATCGCGAAGAGGAATTGCGACTACATAAACATAAATTCTTTCCGCGGCGGACATTGCCGGCTCGGTGATAACGTATTTTCCTTTTAAAGCCCTTTTATACCAATCGGCGGAATTTACGTTCTCCGTTTTGTCGTCCGTGCGGTAGAGCATGCCGTCTTTTCCCGCAATTCCGAAATTTATCCAGCCGCGTTGTTTTTGCATGAGTATTTCATTTTTGAATAATTCGATTTTTGACTTGTACGAAGAATTTTCGTCTTGGATTTGCGGAATGTTTGAAAATGCTTCGAGCTTTCCGAATATCGAAGTCGTTCGTTCGTCAAGGATTTTTGAAGAACTGAAAGTCAATTCCTTTAAGAAATATTGTGTGTTCTTTAAAAGTGAATTCGAGGCAAGGTAAATAGATATTATGCACAATACCAGCAAAAATATAACCGAAAATGCTGATAAAGAGCCTATCATTTTATTTTTTATTGAAAAAATATTGACTGTTTTATGATTTCGTTTGTTCATCGAAAACTCCTGAAATGGGCATTATTTTAGTGTTCTGTCCGAATCTTGAACAAATTTATTAAGGACCGACTGGACATCTTTTCCGGCGGCGGCTTCTTTTAATGCAGTGTTCCAGTAGCCGCGCATTTGGGAAAATCCCGTGATATTGTTGTAATACTGCCCGAAGAATCGCCGCAGCACGGAATTGTAAAGAATCTCCGGATCTTCCGTTTCGATTTCGATTTTGGAACTTGCAGGAAAACCGCCGCTGGCATCGACAAGTTTTTTGCTCCACACTTTATCGGTTGCCGCAAAATGCAGAAATTTCTTTGCCGCTTTGATTTTTTCGGCATTGCCGTTGTTGAAAACACATGCACCGCCTGCAAGAAATTCAAGAGACGGAGCTCCCGAATTGTTCGGAAACGGCATATAAATCGGCGTAAAATCTTTTCCCTTATACTTGCGTTTTCCATCATACATTTTATTTAATTGCGGAGAATAAAGGATTGTGTGAGCCGCTTTTGATTCCACGAACATTCCTATAGCATCGTTGGAAGTGAGTTCCGCTCCGTCCGCAAGCAGTCCTCTTTTCATTGCGGCTACAGTCCATTCAAGATTTTTTACCGCATTCACCGAATTGAACGTATATTTTGAATAATCGCCGTTCAAAAGGCTTACGCCTCCGTAGAGATTCATCAAAAATGCGCGTGTTCCTTGGTCGCCGCCTTGAGTTTTGTAAAAAAATACTCCGGGCGTTTGTCCGTCCGATAGCTTCCCTTTTATCGCCGTAAGAAGTTTTTCATATTCGTCAAGACTCCAGCTGCGGTCTCGTCTGGTATAAGGCAAAAGATTTATAAGTCCCATGTCCTCAAGCATTTCTTTGTTGAAAGCCATTGAAAATGCGCCCTCGTGCATTGGGTACATATAGGTACGCCTGTCAGTCCCTCTGGAAACAGAGAGCAATCCCGTTGTTATATAAGGTTTTTCTGTTGCAAGAACATCATCAAGAGGCTCGAGCAATCCCCGTTCCGCCCATACAATTATGCGTCCGGGCGCATCGTAAATTATATCGGGAGCTTTTCCGTTTTTTATTGCCTCTTCGATTTCGGCGGGACCGTCAGCAAATGAAATAAGTTTAAAATTTATTTTTATCGTAGGATATTCTTTTTCAAAAGCCGCTATAAGATTTTTTTCAAAGTCTCCGGCAACTCCCGATTCGGAAGAGAAATTCGGAAAGTCCCAAAAATCTATTTCAGCTTTAATTACGCCGGAATTCTTATTGAAACAGCCTGCAAAAATTGCAGCAGCCGAAATAAGAGCGGCAAATTTCAAGAATTTAAAGAAATATCTTTTCATATAGCCTCCTGACTATAAAATTGTAAATGTTCATAACAGATGATTTAATTGTTTCGCCCCAATAAAACGAGAAAATGAGTTCGCACGGATTATCGTATTTTATGCTCCTCTATGTCTTAGTATATTTACGGCTTCTCCCTGCGCTATTATTAAATAAATCGGCTTTATAGTAAATGGGGTTTATGTTGCGGATTTGTTTAAAACATGGAAATACAAAAGATAATTGTCAAACGAGCGGATTTCGAATTATTTCGGGAAAATGTGATAAATCGGCCTAAAATATATGGAAAAATGTGATTTTAGGCTCGAATAATACCGGAAAAATGTGATAAATTGTCTCAAAACATATGGAAAAATGTGATGCGGCGTGATAGTATGAAATCATGGAATACAAACTTCACCGTAAAGTAAACGACTTTCTCATGCGCTGGAAACAGAATCCGGAAAGGATGCCTCTTATAATAAAAGGGGCGCGCCAAATTGGAAAGACTTCATCCATAAAATACTTTGCAGAAAGTTATAAACATTTTGTAGAAATAAATTTTATCACCGAACCTCAGTATTTAAAAATTTTTTCTTCAGGCTATTCTCCGGAAAATGTTATAAAGGAAATATCGCTTATAAATCCGGAGTTTGAGTTTGTTCCGAATGAAACGCTTATTTTTTTTGATGAAATGCAGGCTTGCCCGGATTGTGCAACGTGTCTTAAATTTTTCAAAATTGATGGCCGCTACGATGTTATCTGTTCCGGTTCGCTTTTGGGTATAAATTATGAGGAAATTACATCAGTAAGTGTCGGGTTTAAGGAAGATTATCAAATGAACTCTATGGACTTTGAAGAGTTTCTTTGGGCGAAAGGATATTCACAAAACCAGATTGAAAGCATGTATACCCACATAAAAAATACCGAACCTTTCTCCGAAAATGAATTCGATGTCTGGATGAACTGTTTTAAGGATTACATGATTACGGGTGGAATGCCTCACGTTGTAAATAAGTTCATCGAACAAAATAATTTTTCCGGCATATTACAGGATCAGATTCAGATTCTTAAAGCATACGAAGAGGACATTCTAAAATATGCAAAAGGGCTTGATAAAGCAAAGATAAAGAATGTTTATACTCACATTCCAGCCTTTCTTGCAAAGGAAAATAAACGCTATCAAATTACAAAAATTGCACCGGGAGCCAGAAACAGGGAATATATTGGAACTATAGACTGGCTGAAAGATGCCGGAATTG
>ERZ772957.552-NODE-552-length-29335-cov-4.358470_pt1 | contig 29335 bp, 24 predicted proteins | sample MGYA00580682_ERZ772957 | MGnify/ENA primary metagenome ERZ772957 (study PRJEB29015, sample SAMEA2737921) | human oral metagenome | biome: human oral; feature: human-associated habitat; material: dental | place: China | collected 2025 ...
GTAAGCGGATATTCTTTTAAAAGCCGCTCGGAATACGATTTTTCGCCCGTTACATACCACAAAGTCAAAAGAATCGAATGTCTTACAGAACTCATTGAAGGAAGATTCAGGTACGTTTTTAGAATTTCCGTGGGTTCCTGAACCTGACTTGAATCCTCGGCAACAGAAAGTTTTGCCCATTGCTCGTAAAGTTTTATTTCCGCCTGAATTTCCTGGGATTTTGAGTTCCGCACATTGGAATTCAAGTAATTCAGTGCGGTCTCAGATTCTCCGGCGCAAAGTGCGCACCGAACAGCATCAAGCACAAGCCTTTCGTTTGATTTTTTAGGCATTCCGGTCGCACTTCCGGCTGCAATTCCTGCGGCGGCGGCATAACTTTTCTGTGCTTCCTTGTACTGGCTCAAAAGTTCCTGAAGGCTTCCAAGATATGCGTAAAGGGCACGTTTTTCCGAAGGCTCAGTTACTTTTTCAAGGCGGCTTTGAATATATTTTACGGACTCGTCGGGATTTTCCTTTTTTACAGCCTCGTCGAAAACCGCCTTTGAAGTCAAAGATTGGGAAAACAGCAAGAATGTCGAAAAAAAGAACGCAAATAAAAAGATATTTTTTTTCATCGGCTTACCTGATTTTTAGGCGATTTCTAATTTTTTTGTACAACGGTTGCGTTTTCTTCCGATGGATTTTTTTGCTCGGAAGAAATTTTTCCTTTCATTTTTTTACCGAAAAGACTGATTTTTTTCACCTTCTTTTCCGCTTTTTTCGATGCGATTTCCGTTTCGCCGTCTTTTTTTTCAGTCCCCTTTTTTTTGTTGAAAAGCACGAACGGAAGCGTAAAAATTATTCCTGCCACGAACGAAAAAATTATCGTAAAAAACACAGGCACACTTTCGAATGTATGGAACAAAAGATTCACATTGCATTTGTTTTCAAGATTGAATCCGGCAAATAAAGCAAGAAGAACAAGAAAAACGATTGTACTTATAAGACGACCCAACATAAAAATCTCCTAAAATTAAATCATCCGACCCTTGAACGTATGGCCGTTTAAAGATTGTATCTCAACTTGAACAAATTTTCCAATCATCGACTTGGGCGCTTTGAACGAAACTTTTTCATTTCTGACGGTTTTGCCCAAAACCTCTTCCGGATTGTCGCGGCTTACGCTTTCAACAAGAACTTTTTCGGTTTTGCCGATGTGTTTTTTCATCTCTTGGTCGGTGTGGATAAACTGAAGGTCAATTACTCGCTGAAGCCGTTCCTTCCGGATGTCAACGGGAATCTGTTCCCATTCGGCAGCAGGAGTTCCTTCCCTCGGATTGTAAAAATACATCATCGCACTCTCGTAGTGAACGATGTTCATAAGCTCAAGCGTAAGACGCACATCCTCTTCGGTTTCGCCGGGGAAACCCATCATGATATCCGTAGTGAGAGAAACGCCAGGAATCCGCTCCTTGATTTTCTTTATCACCTCAAGATAATGTTCCCGTGTGTACTGACGATTCATTTTCTTCAAGACCTTTGTAGAACCGTGCTGAACAGGAAGATGAATATGCCGAGAAATAACCTCTTCCGCCGCAATCACGTCTATCAAATCGTCGGTAAAATCCTTGGGATTGCTCGACATAAAACGAACCCAGCCGATTCCCGACGAAGTTTTTTTTAGATGTGCCGAAATGATTTTCAGAAGAGAAGAAAAATTCACGGTTCCGCCGGCGGCATCGACTCCCTTATAGGAGTTCACGTTTTGCCCAAGAAGAGTTATGTCCTTTACTCCATAGCGATTCAAAATGTCAAGTTCATCAAGTATTTCTTCGACCGGACGGCTTATTTCCCGTCCCCGAACGTAAGGGACTATGCAATAGGTGCAAAAATTATTGCAGCCGTGCATTATCGGAACGAATGTCTCGAAATTTCCCTGTTCGTAGGAAACCGGCGCGAACCTGTACCGCTCCGTATCGTCAGGGACGAACGCTTCTTTCCCTTCATCAATGGCAGTCGCAATTTCTGCAAAATGATGCTTCGCAAAAGTACCGACCACGTAATCGATGAATGGCCATTCCGTCTGCACCGAAGACAAAAGCCGTTCCGCCATACACCCCATGAAAATGAGCGTCAAAGGTTTTGGACCGTCCTTCACGAATTCCGCCGCCTCTTCCATATGCCTTAGTTTTGCGTCCGGACGACATTCCCTGACTTTTTTGAGACCCGCATACCAGCCAAGCCGCCCGACAATGCGATCCTCGGCGGTTTTTCTTATGGAGCAAGTATTTATGACCACAACGTCGGCAATCTGCGGGCTTGCAGATTTTTTCCAGCCGCGAGAAATGAAAAGTTGCTCAACAGCTGCGCTTTCGGCAACGTTCATCTCGCATCCGTAGGTCTCAAAAAAGTAAGTCTTCATCAAAAAAAATATAGCAGATTTTCATTTCTATTGGAATTGGCACAAAAAATGAAAAAGTGTGGATTTTTTTTGTTCCTAAAATGCAAAAAATCACCGGATTTTACAAAGGCTGGAGAACAAAAAAGCGGTCGCAGTTATTCGAAAAGATTTTCAAAGTCCGTGCGAACTCCGCCAAATTCTTCTAAACAAAGATTTTCCTATTCCGATAAATGAGTATAAGAAAGCCTTTAAAACTCAAGTTTTAAGAGGTTTGGCTTAGATTATTTGCGATTTTTATAAGCGTTGCGAAAAAACTTATAAAATCGTCGGGCATTTTCAAAAACAGACTGATTTTGAAATGCCGTAAGACTATCAGGTCAAGATAAGGGAAAATTATGGAACAGAAAAGAACTTTATGGATAATCGCGGCAGTTGGTGTTTTTCTGCTTGTTGTTTTGGGGGCGGCGATGATTCTGTATTCCTCCGCCGCAAGTTCAAGGCAACCTGTCGCCAGCTATAAAATCGAAAAACCGGCTTCGGAAAGCGGCTGGATTTCTCTTGCTCCGCCCGAATCCAAGCCCCAGGGCGAAAAAGGACCGACGGGATTGCTCCCGGCACGGCATGAATCTGCCATTTCCGGCGATGAAAATCCTTTGCAGGCGCAGGAGAACGCCCTTTCTTCCGAAGACACAAAACCGTCGATAGGCGAAAACGGAATTGCACGAGTCGGGGAACTCACGGTTTATGCGGACAAAGTTACGCTGAACAGCAAAGACGACGCTGAAACAAACCGCCTGTCTTCGGAAAGTCCGGTTACTGTCATCAACAACACGACCATCGACTTGACCGACATTCCCGTTCGAGAAAAAACGCAAGAAACCAAGAGCGTAAAACCTGTTGTAAAAGCGGGAAAAAAGGCTGAGCCAAAATCGTCTTCAAAAACAAAGCCTGCCGCAACAACAAAAAACGCAAGCGCACCCGAAAAAACCGAATATTGGATTCAGGTTACTTCGCTTACAAGCAGAAAAAATGCGGATACGGCACGGGAAGTCCTTGACGAAAACAAAATCCCTGCAGACGTGTTCACCTATACCGACAGCAAAAACCGCCTTTTCTATAGGGTAAGGGTAGGTCCGTACACAACAAAAAGCGAAGCCGAATACTGGAAGACAAGAATTGCGAAAATCGAAAACTTCAAGAACAGCCAAAGCTACGTGGCGGCAACAACGGTCACGCAGTAAGGCTGCTCGCTAAGTTCTGCGACAAAGCCGGATTCAGAATCAATAGACTGAAAGAATCTTAGAGAGTTTTTCTTTTCCGATTATTTTCATGAACGACGCAAGCCGAGGACCTTGGTCTTTACCGATCAGGGCGTTGTACATGGCAGTAAACAATTCCTTTGCGTCGATGCCAAGTTCGGTCGCTATGTCGTACATCGCCTGCTGGCAATCCCTGTCGGTCGGGTAAGTTCCGATTTTTGGAACAACTTCGTCCCGAACCCGGACGACAGCTTTCAGCATATCGCCATTCAGTTCAGCCTTTGAGCCGTCTTCCCGAAGGCTGAAACAAAAATCCGGTGCGCAGTCAGGTGCACTGTGCAGAATCCAGAACCATGCACACTCGCAGCGGCGGCGCAATCTTTCTTCCTGTTCGGGCTTCACGTCGCCCAAAGATTTTATTACCCCGTCGATATCGCCTGAATATGTCTGAAGCAATGTCGTAAGCATCCGCAAAGTAACCTGATACGGCATGACTTCCGGAATTTTTCCGTCAATTTGACTTAGCATGTAAATCCGTTTTTCTTTATTGAAAAAATCCTCGCTTTTTGCCTTGTCGACGCCATAAACGATTCGCTCCGTCTTGTCGTAATCTTCGTAAACCTTCAGGACATCCAAATCAAATGAAATCGCAAATTCGGTATTGGGTTTTGTGCCTGCAAAAAGGTAGCGAAGAACTTCAGCCTGATACACGTCAAGCGCATCGGGAAGAGCTATCACCTTTCCTTTGGACGAAGACATTTTTCCGGGAACGCCTTTTAGATTCACAAAATCGTAACGCATTGTAACCGGCGCATCCCAGCCGTATATTTTTTTTGAGACAAGTTTTGCGGTGTCGTAACTTCCGCCGGGACTTATGTGATCTTTTCCGCCGGGTTCAAAGACAACCTGCTCCTCGTTCCAGCGCATGGGCCAATCGACCCGCCAGCCGAGTTTTGCTCCCTTGAAAGAACGGACATCGACTTTTTCGGCGTTTCCGCATTCGCATTTGTACGAGATTTCGTATTCGCCGTCATAATCGGTTATTTCTGTAGTATCCTTGGAACATTTTCCGCAAAAAATAGAAGCAGGCCAATAAACATCTTCCGCCTTCATTTTGTGCTGTTCGTCACGATATTCGTTCAGGCACTCTTTTATGGTCTCCCTAGCCTGCATCGCCTTTCTTATGCCTTCTGCATAACGGTTTGAACGGTATCGGCTCGCCTGATAAAGAAATTCCGGTTTGATTCCGACCCTGGGAAGCTGATTTTCAATGTCGACTTCGTGATGACGGGCATAATTTTCATTCCGCCCCGTAGTGTCCGGCACTTCGGTAATCGGAAACCTTATGTATTTTTCAAGGATTTCGGGATTCGGCATATTTGCCGGAACTTTTCTGAAAACATCGTAATCGTCCCAAGAATAGATGAACCGAACGTTTTTTCCTCTGTCCCGCAAAGCTCGAACTACAAGATCAACTGTGATTATCTCACGGAAATTTCCAAGATGAACCGTTCCGGACGGCGTTATTCCCGACGCACATGTGTATGAATCCAAGTCGCCTTTTTCTCTTATAATCTTTTCAGCCATCTGGTCAGCCCAGTGGCAAAGCAAAGGATTTTTTTCTTCGTTGCTCATTGTTTCCTCAAAAATTATGTCAAAATAAAAACAAGAGGATTATAATAGAATGGAAAGTGTTAGGCAATCGAAGGTTTATTTTCAGCGGCAAAATACTGCCGCTTAAAAACACTGCGAGCCTGCAGAACAAACTCGCAGATTTACGTGTGCGCTTTTTGCGCACGAATGCAGCAGTTAAGAGAATTGATATTCTCTCAACTGCTGCATTTTAAGGAAGGTTTATTTTCAGCGGTTCAATATAGTACCGCTGAAAAACACTGCGAGTTTTCCTTTCGGCAAACATCGCTTATTGAACGCATTTTTTCATTTCATTGCAAAAATGCGAAAACTCGCCAATCCTCGCCTTTTGAAAAAGGCTTGCGGTCGGCGAATTTTAAGGAACTATTTTTTACCTTTCTTTTCGGCTTGCGGAATTTCCGGAGAGGACGTTTTCTTTTTGCTCCACAAAAAAGAGCCGACAAGAACACCGATTCCGGCCAAAATCATCAGGAAACACAAAACCTGCCCCGTGGAAAAATTCAAAAGCGAAGTGTTCATGTATATCGGAGCGGCAGAATCCTTTGCAATCCTGTATCCTATGTCGGCATCGGGTTCTCTGAAATATTCGATGAAAAATCGGAAAAATCCATAGCCCGAAAGATAAAGCCCAGCCATCATTCCGTCCCATTTTTTATGCTTCCTGAGTGCGAACAGAATCAGTCCCAAAACTATTCCCTCAAAAAACGCTTCATAAAGTTGACTTGGATGCCTAGGAAGATTCACCATCGAGGAGGACGAAATATTCATGCCGATTTTTTCAGCCATGGAACGAACCCATAATAACGAAGCGGAAAAACGTTCCGCCCTAGGAAAAACCATTCCCCACGGCATCGAAGTGACTCTGCCGTAAAGTTCGCCGTTCATGAAATTTCCGATTCTGCCGAACGTATATCCCAAAGGAATAGCAACTCCCATTGAATCCAGCCATTTGAATATGGGCTTCTTGCTTTTTATGCACCAGACCAAAAGTCCTATGAGTCCGCCTATAACTCCGCCGTGGTACGACATTCCGGCAAGACCGGTAAATTTACCCTGCTCATTGAACGGCCAAAATATAAGCCAAGGTTTTTCTCTGTAAAGACCGGATGTATCGTAAACAAGGGAAGAAAACACTCTAGCCCCAATCAAAAGGAAGAGGATTCCCCACGCCATGAAAGAAAAAATGTCGTCCTCGCTTGCTTTATATCCGGGAGAATCCAAAAGCCCTTCCCTAGCCTCTTTTCTAAGAATCAGAAACGCCGTTCCGAAGGCAAAAATATACATAAGTCCGTACCAGCGCAAAAGCCCCAACACAGGAACGCCCGGAAAAATCTCAGGATGAATCCACGAAGGAAAATTCACATAAAGCGGTAACATAAAATTCCCCTGTTTGCTTAAAGTTTGAAGCCTTGCTGGGCGGCTTTCACAATCTTAGACTTCAAAAGCAGATTTTCCTTTCTGACTTGAGTAAGTTCATAGCTCTGAGTTTTTATCATCTCTATCAACTCTCCGTTAGAAAGCTGACCGCTACCCACAAGGTCGTCTATTCCCGAAAGCTTTAGTTCGTAATCTTCCGCAGCGTCTTCGTCCGCCTGTCCAAAACTTGCAGCCGCATCAGTTCCATATGTAAAATCATCGTCGAATTTTCTCGGCTCTGAAGCGATTACCTTTTCGGCGATTCTGTAAATTGCCTGCGAAAGAACGCTGTACGGCTTGTAGACAATAACGGGAAGTCTTGACGACAACGCCTTGTCCTGAAGCTGATCTCTATAGATAAGCCCCAAATATTCCAATTCAAGTCCAAGATATTGGCTGCACGAATTCCTTATCCGCTGAGCCTTTTCAGCGTCTTTAGGATCGTCAATCATGTTTATCACAAGCCTGGGACGGAACTGCTTTAGCCTTGAAAGAAAAAGTTCCGTATTCGCAGAATCCACGCGCCGCAAAGCCTCTATGAGTTTTGGAATGTAAAGACTTTTCATTTTGTCGGAATCTTTTTTAAGCGAATCAAGGAAAGCGCAACCCGGAGTGCCTTTTTTGAAAGTCGTGTACATAAGACGGAACACGGAATTTTTCACGAAAAGATAGCCGTCAAGCGTAGCCGTAACGGTTGGCGATGTTACCAAAATTCCCTGCGGAGACTGAAGGAACATATCAAGGATTATCTGATGAGTTCCGGCTCCAAGGTCAAGGATAAGAAAATCCGCATCTATGCTGTGAAAATTCCGGACGAGTTTTGCTTTCTGAACCGCCTTTAGCGAAGTAAGCCCCGGAATTTGGGAATCGCCTGCGATAAAACTCACGTTTTCGTATTCCGTAGGTTCGATTATGCTTTTGAACGCAGTTTTTTCCGTAAGATAAGTGCCTATGCTGCTGTTCTTCACGTTGTGTCCAATCTGAAGGTGCAGGTTTGAGGCTCCAAGATCCAAATCAGCAAGCACGACTTTTTTTCCGGCTTGCCCAAGAGCAATCGCAAGATTGGCAGAAAGAAGGCTTTTTCCTACTCCTCCCTTTCCGCTGGCTATAGGAATTATTTGCATATAACGATTATAGCATAAATTCAAAGATTTCTAAAAGTATACTTTCCGAAACGGCAAAAAGATTGTGCGGTTGTAAGGTATTTTTGCCAATCGGAGAGTGTCTCGCATATGATGATGCGAATGTCTCGCATACAGCCAACAACCAGATGAACGACTCCTTTAATATGCCCGTCCTCGAACTCCGAGCTGCTGTCCTTCCTTATAAAACAGGGGCTTGGGGAAGCCTCCCCAAATTACTCGTACCGCCCGGTTCCATACGGCGGGAAATCGATATATAGCCGTATCTACCGTTTGCAGATGCCCGTATCTGTTACTTGCAGATGCCCGTATCTGTTACTTACAGATACCTGTATCTGCTACTTACAGATGCCCGTATCTACCGTTTGCAGATGCCTGTATCTGCTACTTGCAGATACGGCGTACCCCAGGTTCCATCCGGCACGAATCGGACATACGACTGGCAAACGGATTAACGATGCCTTAAAATGTCCGTCCATGCGCTTTATTGAAGGTTATCCATGCGCCTTATGGAAGGTGCTTCATCCGCCCTGTTGAAGGGTATTCAATAAGGCAATTGAAGGGGCTTCAATAGAACGAGTGAAGGGTATTCAACAAAAAGGACGGTGAACTGCCTTTATTCTTTTGTCGTGCACGATAGCTTAAAGCGGTATTGGCGTTTATGGGCAAAGAAAGGTTTTTCTTGTTAATGCAAATATTTTGCAGAATCGATATGCCGGTTGTCAGCGAGATTTTGGGAATCCGGTCTAAGGAGAAAGCTATGTGGGCAGTATTTGCGATTTTATCCGCTGTTTTTGCGGCTCTGACTTCTATTTTTGCAAAGGTCGGGGTAGAAGGGGTGAACTCGAACCTGGCGACAGCGTTACGGACTGTTGTTGTGCTTATTATGGCGTGGGGGATAGTCTATTTTACAAATGCGCAGCACGGGCTTTCGTTCATCAGCAGGAAAAGCCGGCTTTTTCTGATTCTTTCGGGGCTTTCTACGGGCGTTTCATGGCTTTGTTATTACAAGGCGCTGCAGCTTGGAAATGCGTCAAAGGTTGTCCCAATCGATAAAGCAAGCATAGTCATCACTTTGATTTTGGCTGTGATTTTTCTGCATGAAGATGTGAGCTTAAAATCGCTGATTGGAGTTCTGCTTGTTACGGCGGGAACTGTTTTGATGGTTTTGTAATCGGAATAAAAACCGGCTGTGAATGTATCGTTGTTTTTCTCTTGCACAGCGGAAAGAACATTCTTCCGAAGCAAACAATCTTCCGCGGACATTTTGAGATTTATTCCGCAAGAAGATTGTGCATACGCTCTATTTTAGATAGCGGCAAACACGGAATCCGACGTAATTTGAAGTGTGACTAGGCACAAAATTGCCGCGGGATGATACCGAACTTTGGGCTGCTCCAAGCGTGAACGCACCTCCGCGGATAACTCGGCCGGTGTTGACATTTGTAAGCCCTTTCGGGTCTTCAACATAGTCTCCGACCGTATATTGAGAATCGGCAGGTGTAGGAGAGCGGAACATCCAGTCATAACACCATTCCAATACATTTCCGCTCATGTCGTAAAGACCGAGCGCGTTGGGGCTTAATTTTCCGGCTTCATGCGTTCCGAAAAGCGTTGTAGCGCCGCTGCCCGGAATCTTTTGATACCAGCCGTAAGCGTCAAGTTTTGCATCATCGTACGGTTCGGAGTCAAATGTTTCCGGCGTTTTATCGGTGTTGACGCCTGCATAAGAGTATTGCCATGCGTCGGCATTCGGGTCTCCGCCGCGCGCGGCAAATTCCCATTCCGCTTCGGTAGGCAAGCGATAACCGTATTTTGCGTCTGCCTCATCGCTTAAAGTCACTTTTGCGCGTTCTATATATTTTTCGCTATAGCTGCGCTGGATGTTTTCCATTTTGTAATACGGCGTAAGTCCCGCTTTTTGGCTGAGTTTATTGCAAAAATAGACTGCATCATACCAGCTTACCGTTTCTACCGGACGGTTTTCCTGAGTTTCGCCGGATATGGGAGCCGTATTGTACGTGGTATAACCCGGTTTAACTCCCGTATTATTAAAAAAGCTGGGTTTATTCTTGCATTCCGAATCGCCGTTCAATACGGCTTCATACAGTTTTTGCGTAACCTCGTATCGTCCCATCGCATACGGACTGAGTTTTACTCTGCGTCCTTTTAAGACAACGCCGTTTTTTCTGCCGTCGGGGTCAGCTTTTTCATATCCGCTCCAGCTTAAATCGTCCGGCATGGTGATTGTAGCCGCCTCTCCTGAAGGCACGACGATGACTTCGCTAGTTTTTGCGATAGGATTGCCGTCAATCTTTATATTGCCGTTACTTCCGTCCAAGTGAGAGGCTTTTGCAGTGTCCTTTTGCTTTTGCGACGGGTCTGAAGGAGTTCCGAGCATTTCTCCGGCTCCTTTCCACGCATATGCGCTTACGCCGCCGCTCGATTTTCCGGCGTCATCGTAGGCTTTTACCGTAAACGTATGTTTGCCGTTCGAAAGACCCGTAATCCGCTTTGTTTCGCCTTCCGCCTTGCTTACTTCAACGCTTTCGCTCTCGTATGTGATAACGGCTTTTGCAAAGTCAACATCGGAAGGATTTTTCCAGCTCAAAGTTATTTCGTTCCTTCCTGACTCCGCTTTTAAGTCCGTTACGTCCGCGGGAGGTAAATCTTCCGCCCACTGAGCATAGAGCGTTACGCTTCCGTGCGGTTCCGCAGTAAGATTTGATACGGACTCTTTATCGCCGTAACGTGCGCCGGTTCCGTCTTTTTTAGTGTTCCAGCCTGAAAAAACAGAGTCTGACTTGGTAAAAGTATTGGCTTTAAGGTTTTTCGCAGTGCCATATGCAAAATCCTGCGCGCTCATAGTGCCCGTTCCGCCGTTTGCGTCAAAAACGACCGTGTACATTCCTGCTGTCCATTGCGCATAGAACTTTTTATTGCCCGTCGAACCCTTTTTAATCGTTGCGGTTTTGCCGCCGCTGAAATCCGCTTTTTCGTACCAGCCCCCGAAAATATAACCGCTTTTCGTAGGAACGGGGAGCGTTATATCCGCAGAAGCTTTAGTGTAAGTCGTCGGAACCTCAGCGGGATTTGCGCCGCCGTTAAGCTCGTACGCGATGGAATAAACGGCAGGTGTGCCGGCTTTTTCATCCTGCGAAACTTCAATTTTGCAGGATGCCGATAAGACCGCGGCAAACAGAAGCGCCGCCTTTAGAAAAATACGCAGTTTTGTGATTTCAGATTTCATTGTAAGTCTCCCGGTGTATGTATTTAGAATATCGAGTACTTTCAGAGTGATTTTGATGAGCGCATTTGGAAATATATCAAACGCCTGCAACGCGAATATAATAACATTTTGATGAAACTGCAAACAGTGGCGGGGAGGGATTTAGTGTGCAGGGAAGAATAGCATTTATGATTACGAGTTCAAAGCTGACCGTTTATGTTATAAGGGAACAGTTCATTTCACTGTAAGGGAACTAGGGCTTCACTGTACGAGGAACGATGTGTTCCTCGCACGGGGAAAGGAGGCTTCTCCGCTCAGGGAACGCCCCTTTCCCAAGAAGCTTCATCGGCAGTTCCAGTTTGGTAAAACACCTAACACTGTTTTCAAAGCCGACAGGCAGTCGAGCTGCCTGCGGTTTAAAACAATGTTATGTGGACTGCCCTTCGGGCAGCTTGAGGTAAAAATGAAGAAATATATTCCCAGTTAGTAAGTCTATTTACTTATGTAGTTGCCAAAGTACAGGATTTCTAATGGCTAAAGCAAAGGTTATAGTGATAAATGGAGCATATCCCTTCTAAACAATATATTGAATTGACTGAGATTACTTGTGATGATACAGAAGATAATTGGTGCTGATGGAATAATAATCTTATGAAAATCTGCATTCGGAGGGGAGGGACAATTGGTTATATGTATTATATAGCAGCTGAAGAATATGGCATGAAAGTCATAGTTTTCAAATATGAACGATTTAGGCAGTGGATTAAGCCCGCTTTTTTGAAAAAAACCTTGACAAAAAGACTATACAATGTATATATTAAAAAATAATGGAGGTTTATTATGCAGGTTGTAGTTCAGAAATGGGGTAATAGTCTCGGATTTAGAATACCCTCTCTTTGGGCAAAAGATAATAATGTAAAGAATGGAAGCAAAATAGAAGTAATCGCAGAAAAAGGAAAAATAGTAATTCTTCCTCAGAAAAAAACTCTTGATGATATGCTGACAATGGTTACTTCTGAAAATGTTCATTCGGAAATCTCGACAGGTTATTCAGTAGGTAACGAAGAATGGTGAATTCAAATTATGTTCCCGATAGAGGCGATCTAGTTTGGCTTGATTTTAATCCGCAAACAGGACATGAGCAGAAAGGTCGTCGTCCTGCAATTTGCATTTCTCAAAAAAGATACAATCAAAAAGTCGGACTTGCTTTATTTTGTCCTATTACAAGCCATATAAAAGGCTATCCTTTTGAAATTGTATTGGATAATCATTCGATAAATGGCTGTATTCTTAGCGACCAAGTAAAGAACCTTGATTATAAAAAAAGAAGTTGTGATTTTATAGAAAAAACAACAGAAGAAGAGATAAATGCTGTTGTAGATAATATAAAGTTGTTGATTGAGTAATCACATAACACCCGCTTCAACGCTGACATTGCCTTTGTCATGGAAATTGCTTATGTCGCTGCGCCGCTAAAGCGGCTCCGCTTCTTTTATGCAATTTCCACGCCAAGCCCTATACGGGCACGGCAACGCAGGTTAAGCGGCGAATGTTAGAGCTATCAAAGATTGGAGGAAAAAATGAGTAAAAAATACAGGTTTATTCTTTTCGTAATTTCAATTCTTCTTTTATTAGTAATTAGCATTTGCATAAATAAAAGTATATTACTTTCAATTTCTCAGTTCTGGTTTTCTTCTGGGATACTCCTACTCATTTTACTCTCATTAATTGATCAACCACATTTCTCAAAAGATGCTAATATTTTCGTTAATGCAATAACTGCGTCTATCTCTTTATTATTAGTCGCACCCAAAGATCAGGACTGGATTTTCTGGTTATTTGTTTTATTTATTGGTTATCTTGTTATTTCTTCCTATGCACTTTTTTGGATTAGAAACAACCCTTTGAATGAAGAATTAAAAATCGTCCAACTCTTTTCAAGACTAAATAGAATAGTTGGAAAACCTGAAACATTATTTTCTTCATTCTTTCTTTGGGGTGCAATCAAGCAGTTTGGTATGCAATCAAATGAAATTATTCCCTTATTTTGGTATTGGCTTATCTTTATGATATTGAATTTGCCACAAGTTGCTGAAATAATTGAATCATTTTTTAGTGTCCACGCAAAAAAGACTGATAAAAATATACTTGGAATGATTTTTGGAGTTCAATCAAAGAATACATTCTTGGTCAAACTATTTCCTGTAAATCAAAGGCCTGTTTTAAGACTCTTTGATTTCGTTGAGTTCAAATATTCTGTAGAAGAAAGAAATTATGTTAGAAGGGGAATGGTATTCGATATTTATTGGCTCAATGAAGAGCAGTGGATTAAAGTACTTACAAACAAAGAAATCGAGGGAATGCTTGCTTCAATTCCTAAAAATGAATTAATTCGATATGATGCAGTTTATAAAGTATCTGAATCAAATAGTACAGAATACTTGAAGCGTTTTATCGGAATAATATCGGAGAATAGCATAATTGGGAAAATACGATTTGTATACAATTCCAGAGTTAAGGCTATGGAAGGCCAACTAATTGAAGTAAATTTCAATGATGAGATTGTGCTATATCAGATACTAGAAGGAACAACAAAGGTTGAACAACTAGAGAATAAAAACCAATTTGGCTATATCATGGGAGAAGCTATTCAATTAGGGACATGGAATAAAGAACGTTGCCAATTCGAACAATATGGCTGGGTTCCTCCTATAAATACTCCTGTATATACAGTATCAGATATTGAGGATAAGAAACTCGAAAAAGGTGAATTGCTTGTTGGATACATTCCTGATACAAAATATCCAGTTATATTGAATATGGATCTTGCTATAACCCACCACATGGCAATTCTTGGTGTTACGGGTACTGGGAAATCAGTTTTTTCTAGAAACCTAATACGTCAATACCTGACATATAATGATACAAAAATTATTATTGTAGATTTTACTGGTGAATACACAAAGGTATTTTCTGATATAAAGACTAGTAATATTATTGAAAAAAAAGATGAAGAAACTATTTATGAAAAATTTGAGATAGTAAATAATGAATTAGAAAAATTTCCTAATCAGCAAGACAAGGATCTTATTAAAAAAAGCAATGGTACTATTACAACCATATTAAACAACTCACTAAATACTTTTATTTCTGATCAAACTCAAATGGTTAGTATAATAGAGCTTCCAGATGTCTCTAATTCACAAAATATATTGGAATATACAAAAAGACTATTTAAGGAATTATTCAAGATTGCAAAAGAAAATAAGGGTAAGATGAAAAAGATTTGCATTGTATTAGAGGAAGCTCATACAGTTATTCCAGAATGGAATTTTTCCGGCGAATCAAATAAGGCTACTCAAAATGTTCTCAATAGCATAGCACAAATTGCATTACAAGGCAGAAAGTACAATGTTGGTCTTCTTGTAATTGCACAAAGAACAGCTAATGTATCTAAAACAATTCTAACGCAGTGTAATACTGTTGTTTCATTTCAAGAATATGACAAAACAAGTATTGATTTTCTTTCAAATTATTTCGGAGATGACATGGCTTCTGTATTACCAACTTTGAAATTCAGAAGAGCAATTGCAGCAGGTAAAGCATTCAAATCTAATGTTCCTATGATTTTTGAAGTACCGAATATTGAAGAAAAAAAGGAAGCTCTAACACCCGTTTCAACCTGACATTGCGGATGAACCGCAAATGCAGGTTAAGCGGTAGTTATACGGACGGCTCACTGAGCCGTTTTCCGAAGGAGAAAAAAATGGAGTTTAGATATCGAAAAAGTATAAATCTTGGTGGTGGTTTTCGAATAAATATAAGTAAATCAGGTATTGGTTATAGTTGGGGCGTAAAAGGATATCGTATAACTAAAACTGCGAAAGGAACTGCTCGAAGAACTTCATCTATTCCTAGTACAGGATTATCATTTGTCGAAGAAACAAGTAATAAAAAATTTAGTCCAAATCAAAATAATATTCCAAGTATTGATAATAACCATTACGATACAAAAGAAATTGTTAATAATATTACAAATGAATTTGTTTCCGAAGGATTGGAAGATATTCTTCATGCCGCACGCAGAACTATGGTTCTCAATAAAATTACAACAGTTCTTTTCTGGCTTTCACTTCTTCTGTTTTTTATAAAACCAATTTATACAAGTATATCTCTAATTTTTCTTATTCTTAAGATTTTTATAAAAACATTTGGTCGTGTAAAGTTGGAATATTGTATTGAAGAAGATCAAAAAGAAATTATTGAAAGTCGACTTAATCAAATTTTGCAATTATTTGAGTGTAAAAAAATATGGAGACTTATAGAATCAAGCAATGTAATTGATAAAAAATACAGTTCTGGGGCTTCAACAACTGTTGTCCGTATTGAATGCCATACTTCTACAAAAGTTCCTTTTCCATTTAAAACATCTGAAAAAGCAGGTGTATTTAAGTCCGGTAAAGAAACCTTAATCTTTTTACCAGATAAACTTTTCGTCATACAAAAAAATAAAATTGGAGCTTTAAATTATTCTGATATTACAACAGACAAGAGAACAACAAGATTTGTTGAATCAGAATCTGTACCAAAAGATTCCGAAATTGTTGGACAAACATGGAAGTATATTAATAAATCTGGTGGCCCCGACAGACGATTTAAAGATAATCGTCAAATTCCAATATGCGAATATGGTGAAATTGAAATGACTTCTTCCGCTGGATTAAATACTCTTTTTATGTTCTCAAATCCAAATGTGCTTTCTTTTTAAAATACTTGAATTATGGATTAGGCAATGGAATATAAGAAAACAAAAAAACGCATCTTTGAAATAATACAAGCAAGTACGGAACATGATCTTGCAAGTAAAATCTTTGATGTTTGTTTAATAGTTTTAATACTCATAAATGTTTGTTTGGTAATTGCCGATACATTTAATCTTCCCGAAAAAGTAAAAGCAATTTCATTTCATATAGAAGTAGTTTCTGTAATCATATTTACGATAGAATATTTTCTACGCATTTGGACAGCAGATTTACTTTACCCTAAAGACAATTGGTTTGTTGCAAAAATAAAATATATTTTCTCATTTTTGGCAATAATAGATTTATTAGCAATTTTACCATTTTATCTTCCCTTCTTAATTATAATAGATTTAAGAGTTCTGAGAATGTTAAGAATTATCAGACTATTCAGAGTATTTAAAATTAACAGGTATACTAATGCTCTTTCATCCATTATTAAAGTCTTTAAGAATAAGCAAAATGAGTTATTATCTTCAATCTTTGTGGTGCTTCTATTAATGGTAGTAGCTTCAGTTTTAATGTATAGTGTAGAAAACAAAGCTCAACCTGAAGTTTTCAGAAATGCTTTCGATGCATTATGGTGGGCACTTGCAACATTAACGACAGTTGGATATGGAGATATTTATCCAATCACAATATTAGGAAAAATTCTTAGTGCAATAATTGCGTTATTAGGAATTGGACTTGTAGCAGTTCCAACAGGTATTATTTCTGCAGGTTTTATGGAAAATATGGAAGAATCTAAAAAATGTAAAACAGAAGAAATAAAATATTGTCCATACTGCGGTAAAGAAATAAAGTAATCGTATAACAAAGGTTCGTAGCCGACAGGGGGCAAGCCCGCTGCGGTACAACCCATTGTTAGGTGGACTGCCCACTGGGGTGCTTGGAGAAAAAATTGAAAAATATATTATTTTGAATCTATATAATTTTTGATTTTATCATTTTTCTCTCAGTTATTATTTGTCCATTCATTTTCTTTACAAATCACTTATCCTTTGATTTTGCTTTATTTTTTTTATTTCACTAGGATTGTATATTTTAATAAATTCAATAATTGCAATTATATGGTCAAAAAGAACTAAAGAAAATTTCGATTTACAAATTTCAAATAATTGGTTTTTACCAATGTATATTGTAAATGTTTTATCAGTATTTTGTTTGTTCTTGCCATTTTGCCAAACATTTCATTTTTTATCCGAAAAGAATTACAGTGTATTTATTTTGTGCTTCTTGATTTCCTTAATTATTCTTTTATCTATTCTAGGTCAAGTAAAATGGCAAAAAATGATTTTAGCAAATCATGCTTCGAAACGATTTGTAAGAAATTATTTATGTATCTTAAATCCTATAAAATGTTTCGTTGTAATTTTAATTTTACAAGGGTTTACATTACCTGGTATTTAAATATCAAAGAATATTTTTTAATCGAGTTAAGCTCGATTAAAAAACGAAATTGAACTTTGGAAGCTGTTGAAAAAAGGAAAATAATATAAAGTAAATCGAGCTTGCTTTATATTATTAATTTTACTTTAGGGCGTAGCAAGATAGCGGTAGAACGCGACATTCGTCGCTTAAAAAATCGGAAAAATGAAAATTGTTTTTCCTAAGAAGAATAAGTTCTTTAATTAGGAAATAAGATTTATAATTTAGTAAGAAATATTTTCGTGTAACATTGTTTTCAAAGCGGACGCAAAGTCAAGCCTCGCGCCGTTTAAAACAATGTTAGATGGACGGTGCTCTGCACCGTAAGGAGCGAAAATGTTTTTATCTCAACTAAAGTACAAGCAAAAGAAGTGTTTTTTAAGTTTGGCAAATTATCTTCTCAATATTAACGGAGAATTTGATGAATTTGAATCTGACTATTTAAGAGCAATTTGTGCTGAAATGTCATTAAGTAATGGAGACATTGAACCTTGCACGCTTGATTCTGTGACACAAAAATTTCCAGAACAAGAAGCAAGAAAAATCTTGTTAACTGAATCAATGGCTTTGGCTCTTTGTAATGAAGAATACGACCAATCTGAAAAACTGTTTATAGAAGACCTTGCGAAAAAACTTGATTTAATATCAGATCTTGCAGAAATTAAAAATATGGTTGAAACGCATTTTAAAAATCAAAAGAATCTTATTTCTTATATTTTTTCAGATGAGTAAACTATGGGCTTTCTGAGGAAGTTAGGAAATTTTTGTACATTTGGTGCTATTGATAGGCATGACGCAAAAAAAAATAAAAAATCAAGCGGATGAAGATTTAGCTAACGCAAAAGAAGAGCTTGAAGATAAAAGAAGTAAAACTGAAAAATCAATTGAAAAATTAGGGAATGCAAAACTTACAGCTTATTCGGGGGCGTTGGAAAAATTTTATAATTGTTATACCCAAATTTCAAAAGCAAATAGAAACCATTTAAGCGACCTACAGATACTGTTTCTTACAAAGATGTAAAGCACTCTCTTATTACAATTTCAAAAACTCAAGTTTCATTAAAAAAGTTGCTCTGCAATCCGCAGGAGCTGTTTCAACTGGAGCTTTGGTCGCAGGTGGTACTTATTTTGCCGTGAAAGGTCTTGCTTTCGGGAAACTTGCTGGAGTAGTTGCAAAAAATGCAACTTTAGCATGGCTCGGAGGTGGTTCTCTTGCTTCTGGTGGAGCAGGAATGGCAGGAGGTATGGTTGTTTTGGGTGGAATAGCACTAGCACCCGTTGCATTGTTTTCAATGTATATGGGTTATAGTTCTGGAAAGCGCAAATTAAATGATGCCATGAATTATGCTGATGAAGTTGAAGTTTTTGTACAAAAAGTAAAAACTCTTATATGTGAATTAAATCAAATTGAACTAGCCGCTAAATTATTTACAAAAACTATTATTTCAATGGATGCTGTTTTGGAAGTTCAAAATGATAAACTTGTACAAGTTGTTGATAGATTGCAAAGAAGAACTTTTTTCCAAAAATTCATTCGTGACCCAATAAAGAAATTTTTCCGTAAAAATATCTTTGAACCTGAAGAATTACGAGTCATTACAGATTCTATAAACTGTGCTGTTCTTTTAAGCGGTTTAATAGAAAAGCCTCTTATGGATGATAATGGTGCATTTATAAGTAGTTCAATTGAATTTATTGAATCAGCAAACAAAAAAGCTGACACATATAAAAAATTACTAAAAGCCTAATATAAGGAAATTATATGTCAGACGAACAGAAACAAAAAAAAGGTTTTGAAAAAGAAATCGAAGTTGCCATTAGTAAGGAACTAGAGAAATATGCTGAATCTAATGCTGATTTTCTTCAAATGCATTCAGACTTAAAGAATCTAAATCCTAATCGTGGTGGAAACAAAGGACATGGCGGTTTTGTTTTTGAACGAGTGGAAAAAGCAAAGAGAAATGCAGAGAGTCATATAAAAGGAGGAACAAAAGTTGTCGAATTAACCGACACCTTGGCCGAAAACGGCAATCAAAATTTTAGTGTAAATGACACAAATTCTGATTTAGTTTCTTTGAACAAAGATGGAAGCGTAGTTTCAGGTTCTGGAGAACAATTAAAGGCATACGGCAAACAAACAACAAAAAGTGCTGTTCGAGATGTTATGAATGGAAAAGAAGGCAACATCAATCGCTATGATACAATAACGGTTCCAAAAGATAGATATGATGCAACACGTCAAGAAATAGATAATTATATCGAGAAAGCTAAAAATGAAGGCAATGAAAAAGGTGTAGAAGAATTAAAAAAATTAAAGAAAAAAATAAAAAAAGGAACGGCAGACACAAAAAATATCGTTTTTGCTGATAAACATAAAAACATTTATACCGCAAAAGAAATTGCAAAAACAGCAAATAAGGCAGGATTACAGGCTGCTGGAAGGAACAAGTTCGGCAATTCAAGGAGGAATCAGTTCTGTATTGAACTTAAAAGCTGTTGCAAACGGTGAAAAAACTGCAAACGAAGCTATAAAAGATATTACGGTAGAAACAGCAAAAACTGCGGGTGAAAGTTATTTAACGGCTGCTGGTGCAAGTGCATTGGGAGGTGCATTAAAACAATCTTCCGCACAAATTATAAAAAATCTCGGAAAAGGTTCTGGACCAATGGTTATTGTGAATTCTAGTAAAATTTTGGCAAAGAATACAATCGATTTGGTAAAAGGAAAAATATCTGTAGAAAAATATATAAAAAATATTGGCAAAGAAGGTGCTTCTTTAGGAAGTTCTGTCGTGGGATCAAATATTGGAGCTATTGCAGGTACATTAATTCTTCCAGGAATTGGTACAGCAATAGGTACATTCGTAGGCTCTGTACTTGGTTCAATTATGTCTAACATAACATATGGACAACTTGTACAAACGATGGAATTAAACCGTTTATCTGATGAGCAAAGAAAACAAATCGAAGAATATTGTAAAACTCTTATTGAAGAAGAATTGTATTACAGAGAACGTATAAATAATGCGTTGACAACCTATTTAAATAAAAAAGAAAAAGATTTAACAATAGCCTTTAATGATATTTCATATGCACTACAAAATAATCAGAGTCTTTCACTGGTTTTACAAAGACTTTTTGATATCTTAGATTTAAATGTAAAATTATACAGTGAAGACGAAGTTGTTGATATTATTATAAATCAAAGAAACGTCGGCATCTAACACCCGCTTCAACCTGACATTCCTTTGCGGCAATGCAGGTTAAGCGTTGCGCAGGGAAAGAACGCCCGTCTTTTTGTCGTATGCAAACCAGCAAGGGTCGCGCTAAATGAACGTTTTGGATTTCCAGCGGCTTTGCGGACGTGTCCCAGATGATTTCATTTACCGAAAAGCCTTTGCCGAGTGCGTCGAGCGCATTTTTTATCAAATCCATACAGTCGGCGTGATTGATTATGTCTTCATTGACTGCATCGGCGATTGCAAGCGCGGATTTATCGTCGCTTCCTGCCTGCACATACAGCTCCAAGCCTTCAACGGCGTGCTTCCGCGTGGAAAGCACCGAACGGTAATGGTGCGGACTGCATAAATGGGACTTGAAACCGTATACGAGTCTTGCAGTCCGCCCGAGTTTTGCATGCAAAACTCGTTGCGTGTTTTTAAGGGAGTTTTCCATCTCAAGCGCAAACTCCATTCATTGCGAGTTTTGCGAAAGCAAAAACTCGTGCAGGCGGGAAATTCATCTTATCGTTTGAATACCTTGCTATGCTGCCCGCCGTTTTTCGGTTTTTATTATTGCACCTTTCCGCACCTCTTTGATTTCTTCCCTCGCTTTAGATTCTATCGTCTTTATCCGTTCCCTTGCCCCGGATTCCGCCGTCGAAATCTGGTCTTCAGGTAGTTTTTAATGTTTTACCCACAATCCGCCCAAAACGCTCACCGTCGTTATAAAACTTCCGAAACACGCAAAAATGAATTTCACTATTTCCATGTTATCCCTTTTTCAGTTGCGCAGTTCGAGCAAAAGTATAGCGTTTTATTTTCATTGATATGATTTAATCGGATTAAAAAAAGACGGGAAAATCAGCAAAACCGCCGAAAACTTCCCGCCTTTTTATTGCATATTGTGCAAGTGCAATTCCAGTATTTTCCCGTCTTTTCGTAGGGTTTTTTATTTTTTTTTCTATGGCTGAAATAGTATCGGTACTACGGCGGACATAAAAAGCATTTATAAAGATGACTTGAAGATAAAAGCAAAATACTTATATAATAAAATAACCGAAAAGGAGATATTGGCATCCATCGGTAAATTATCATGAATGCCCCCGTACATGGAGGAGAATCTTATGTCTGAAGTAAAATCGGACAAGCGTTATATGAGCATAAAAACAAAAATCTTTTTGTTGTTTTCAAGTCTATCCGTCTTTACTTTTTCACTTATTTCGATACTGCTTTATGTAAAAGCAGCGCAAAATTTTACGAGAGAGTTTGAACAAACACAAAACGACGCAATTTCGAACGTACAAAAGATTTTGTCATTGGAATTTGACAACATAAAAGACACGGTAAGTTCTTTTGGGGCATTGCCGTGCATGGTTTCTCCCGAAGCGGAAATTACAAGCTATGTCAATGCAAAAGCTCCAAGCGGTATAAACGAAATGCTTGTAACACCGGGCACATACGAAGATGAAGTTTTTAACTATATGCGAAGTGTTGTAAACAACTCTTCCATAATGGGTTACGCCAGCGTGGGCATTGAACACAACGGCGGTTTTTTGCAGTATCCGACGGTAGCCAGAAAAAACGGCTACGATGCACGTTCACGCTCGTGGTATAAGCTGGGAAAATCCGCTCCAAATACCGTTCAGTCGATGGAAGTATACCAAACTTCAAGCGGGGGAATTGCAATCACACTTGTAGAAGGTCTTAACGATATAAAAGGAAGATTTAAAGGCGTTTTGACTTTTGGAGTGGATATAAGTCGTCTAAAAGATTTGTTTCCTGCATCGCAGGCTGAAGAAAACCAAGCAAAGCTGATTTTAATCGACAAAAAAGGAAAAGTCCTTATCGATAATTTTAACGAACAAAACGTTTTTAGAGAAGTTAGTGAACTTGAAATAGAAGCTCTTAAAACGTATACCTACGACCAAGCTCTTAATTTTGAGACAGTTATCGACGGAGTAAAATATAAAGTTAAAACTGCAAAAATTATGACGGACTTGATTGATTTCGGACTTGCCGTTTTTATTCCGACAACTGATTTGAATACTTATATAAAAGTTTTGTTTTTAGAGTTTGCCGTTGTTGTGCTTATTGCATTCTGCATCACATTTGCAGGAGCTTTTGTTTTTGGTTCACGTTTTACTGGTCCTTTAATGAAAATGGTAGAAGTGCTGCCGGCAATCGGAAACGGGGATTTGACAAAAAAACTGGATGAAAGCGGAAACAACGAAGTGTCCCGTATTGCTTTTTACTTTAATCAAACGATAGAAAAAATCGCTTCATCGGTAAAAGCCGTAGAACTTAGTTCTCAGGCGATAAACGATGTCAGTGATGAACTTGCAAGCAACATGACTGAGACGGCAAGCTCGCTCAACCAAATAAGTGCCAACATTGACGGCGTTAAGCAGCAGGCATTGACGCAGGCCTCAAGTGTTACCGAAACCGCTGCCACCATGGAAGAGATTATCCGCACGATAAAACAATTGAACAACAGCATAGAAACACAGGCGGCAAGCGTCGCTTACTCTTCAACTTCAATTGAACAAATGGTTGTAAATATTGCCTCGATTACGCAAACACTCGATAAAACCGATGAGGCGATACAGTCCCTTGCAACGGCAACAGCCGATGGTAAAGACACTCTTGTCAACTCAAACAGTGTAACACAGAAGATAGCAGAAGAATCTGGCAGTCTTATGGATGCGTCAAGTGTGATTCAGCACATCGCAAGCCAGACGAACTTACTTGCGATGAATGCCGCAATCGAAGCGGCTCATGCAGGAGAAACCGGAAAAGGGTTTGCTGTTGTTGCAGACGAGATTCGTAAGCTCGCCGAAGAATCGAGTGCACAGGGAAAGACAATAACGGCAACCTTAAAAATGCTGTCAGGTGAAATTGAGAGTCTTGTACAATCGTCGAAAACGGTCGAAGAAAAGTTTAATGCAATCTTTTCTCTTTCAGAACAGGTAAAAAAGATGAGTGCAAATCTTATGGAAGCAATGAAAGAACAGGGGAACGGTAGTCGGGACGTACTTGCAACAATTAAGAATATCAATGCGGTAACGGTGGAAGTTCAAGCCGGTTCAGCGGAGATGCTCAAGGGCGGCGAACAGGTCGCTGAAGAAATGCATAAGTTAGATGATATGACCCGAGTCATCACCGCTAGCATGAACGAAATGTCAGCCGGAGCAATTCAGATAAACAACGCTGTGCAGGAAGTGAATCAGATAACTAAAAAGAACAAGCAAGCGACAGAAAACTTATCGAGCGAAGTAGGAAAGTTTAAGGTGTAATATTTAGTTAAACTGACAGAAACTATCGTTTTTGCAGCTTAACTGAGTGTTAGGCTGATGACTACGACACGGTAAGTAAAATAAAAAAATAATTTCCGTATTTTCAAATAAAAAGGAGCTTAATAAAATGAATGAAAAATATATAGAATATCCTCCCCCGAAATCCGTATTTATACTTAATTTTTTAATCTTTAACGGATTATTTGGATTTGTTTTTTTGTATGCGTGGTACACAAAGATAATTCCGGTAGAAGAACTTGTAAAATTCTTAACGGCATTTCCTACGCTTATCGCCCTTATTCTAAATATAACAATACCGACTGTGCTATATAGAATGTTCATGAATGTGTTGAAAACATATAAAACGGATGTCGGCGGTGTAGATAAAGCAAACAAAGTATTAGCTCTTTATTCTAAACTGAGTTTGCTTGCTCCTATTATTCTTACTTTGGCGACTCCAATTGCTACGCTATTGTGGCTCGGCATACATTCTATCGAAAAAATCATTGCCTGTGTTTTGGGTGCTGTCGGCTGTTTGAATTTTGCTTCGCTTTTTTTCTACATATTGTGGACACATAAGCTTGAAGCCTATTTGAAATTTTTACCCTTTGAAAAAAAGCATATTACCATGTCCTATATTCTTAGCAATATGATGGTAAGTTTTTTCCTTTTTGGAGCTCTAATTTTTTTGTGCATTGATCCGTTTATCGGAATGCTTTATAACGGCTTAACTCTTATACAGACTTTGAAAATGATTATTCCAATCGCTATACTGACGCTTTCCGTTGCTCTTTTTATAAATTATACACTGTATAAGGGTGTAAATAATAGCATAAACGAAGTGATGAATTTTACCGATACGCTTGCAGTAGGAAATTTTATTGTTGATAAATTAGAAATAAAACGTCGGGATGTATTCGGTATTCTTGCAATGCAGTTAAATATTTTCCATAAAAATACTGTTGCTCTCCTTTCCAGTATTAAAAATAATACAAATACGATGAACGAAGTCGGGACAATTCTTTCAACCAATGCAGAAGAAACGGCAAGTTCCATTCATCAAATCAGTGAGAACATCAACGGGGTAAAACAGCAGACCATGACCCAAGCAGCAGGCGTTACCGAAACAGCTGCCACGATGGAAGAAATTATCCGCACAATAAAACAGTTGAACGGCAGTATTGAAACGCAAGCGGCATCGGTTGCTCGCTCTTCATCTTCAATTGAAGAAATGGTTGCAAATATCTCTTCCATTACGCAGACCATTGATAAAACCGATGATTCCATTAAAGAACTTGCACAAGCAACCGGTGACGGAAAAGATGCCGTTGTAACTTCAAATAGTGTAACACAGAAGATTGCAGAAGAGTCAGGCGGTCTGATTGAAGCGAGTAATATTATTCAAAATATAGCAAGCCAGACAAACCTTTTGGCGATGAATGCTGCAATCGAAGCGGCTCATGCAGGAGATGCGGGAAAAGGATTTGCCGTTGTTGCTGACGAAATCAGAAAATTGGCGGAAGAATCGTCAACTCAAGGAAAAAATATTACTGTAACGCTGAAAATACTCGGGACGGAAATTGAAACTTTGGCAAAATCCTCTAAAACGGTCGAAGAAAAATTCAACGCAATTTTTACGCTTTCGGAACAGGTAAAAACAATGAGTGCTAACCTTATGACAGCAATGAAAGAGCAGGAAACCGGCAGCCGCGAAGTTTTATCTGCGATTAAAGCGATTAATTCCGTAACGCAAGAAGTACAAGCGGGTTCTGCTGAAATGCTCCGCGGCGGTGAACAAGTTGCCGATGAAATGCAAAATCTCGATAATTTAACACGCATCATTACCGACAGTATGAATGAAATGGCAAGCGGTGCGGTACAGATAAGCAATGCTGTACAAGAAGTAAATGAGATTACACAACGGAATAAAGGGAGCATTAATAATTTAAGTGCAGAGGTAGGGAAGTTTAAGGTATAAGATTACATTATATGGATATGGGAAACCTAACACCCGCTTCAACCTGACATTGCCTTTGCGGCAATGCAGGTTAAGCGGATGTTAGGTGGACTGCCCTTCGGGCAGCTTCTTTCATGGGTAATAGTCTGAAAACAAAAAATGTAGTATAGTATTCAGTATGGTAGCAGTTGCAGAAATACTTGAAAAAGAGCGAAAAGTTCACACTGTTAAAACGTCTTTAAGTCATAAGGAAGAATTTGGGCAGTATTTTACTCCGTATAAAATAGCACATTTTATGTCATCTTTATTTCCTGTTACTGATAAAAAAATCAAATTGCTGGACCCTGGTGCAGGTATAGGGACTCTCGCGTGTTCTTTTATAGAACGAATTGTAAAGGAAAATTGGAATACTCCCGGTATTCACATTTCTGCTTATGATATTGATAAAAATGTTTATAGCATTCTAAATAAAAATATTGCTTCGACAAGCTTAGCTTTAAGAAAATCAGATTACACGATATTTTCGGAAGATTTTTTAGAAAAAACCTCATTTGAATATACATGGAAAATTAATGAAACGTATACCCATGTAATAATGAATCCTCCATATAAAAAAATTCAGATAAATTCAAAAGAACGGCTGTCTGCCCGTGCATTTGGTCTTGAAACAGTAAATTTATATTCTGCTTTTATAGGTGCTGCTGTTTCACTTACAGAAGATAACGGCTATATCGTTGCGATAGTTCCGAGAAGTTTTTGTAATGGAGTTTATTACAAAAATTTCAGAGAATTTATTTTAAAAAATTGTGCCATTAAATATATCCATCTTTTTGAATCCCGTGATACAGCATTTAAAGATGAATCAGTTTTGCAAGAAAACATAATCATTATGTTACAAAAAAATGCCGAACAAGGAAATGTAAAAATTTCGTATTGCAACGATGATTCTTTTATAGGTTTATCCGAATTAGAAGTTCCTTTTTCTCAAATCTTACATAAAAATGACGATGAGAAATATTTTCATATTCCTATAAAGCAGCACCTTGGAAGTAAAAATCTAACAGAGTACTCGACTATCAAAGACCTAGGAATAAACGTTTCAACAGGCCCTATTGTTGATTTTAGAATGAAAAATCTTTTACTTAAAGATTACACGGAAAATTCCTGTCCGCTTGTGTATTCAGTTCATTTGAAAAATCATCGTCTTGTATGGCCGCAGAAATCAAAAAAACCGAATGCAATTTTGGAATTAAAAGATGTGGAAAAACAACTCTTTCCGAAAGGGTTTTATATTCTTGTAAAACGTTTTTCTACAAAGGAAGAAAAAAAACGAGTCGTTGCCTCGATTATAACTCCTAATGATTTTATAAAAAACAATATTACTTTTGAAAATCATTTGAATGTTTTCCATATAGATAAAACATCTCTTTCAGAAAATGTCGCTTACGGTTTAGTTTGCTGGCTTAATTCAACCTACATTGATGAGAAATTCCGTCTATTTAGCGGTCATACCCAAGTTAATGCAACAGATTTACGGAATCTTCCGTATCCAAATGGTGCGGACTTAGAAAAACTGGGAAAAGATTTAAGAACTCATAAGGAATGGAATCAAAACCTTTTTGACAAACTTTCACAGGTTGTAATAAAATGAAAATCGAAGAGCGAATAAAACTGAAACTTGAAGAAGCAATAGATATTCTTAAAAAATTTGGAATGCCTTCCGCCCAACAAAATGAGCGAACTGCGTATTGCTTGCTTTCGCTTTTAAATGTTACTCCCGAAAAAGAATGGAAAAATGCGGAAAGTCCGCTTGTCGGAATTACACCTATGATGACTTTTGCGAAAGATTACTACAACAAAGAATATGCACCGAACACTCGTGAAACCTTTCGAAGATTTAGTACACATCAAATGGTGCAGGCAGGAATTGTACTGTATAACCCGGATAAACCTGATCGCCCTGTGAACAGTCCGAATGCCGTTTATCAAATTTCTCCCGCAGCCCTCAAAGTTATTAAAGCATATAAAACACATCTGTATGATTCATTGCTTGCGGATTTTATAAAAAAGCAATCCACCCTTGCCGCTCAATATGCACATGAGCGGGAAATGAATATGGTTTCCGTAAAAATCAAAGAAAATCACAGCATTCAAATTTCTCCCGGCAAACATAGCGAATTAATACGGGATATAATTGAGCAGATGGCTCCTCGATTTTTGCCGAACAGTACGCTTATTTATGTTGGTGATACAGGAGAAAAGTGGGGATATTACGACCAAGAACTTGCAGGAAATCTTTTGTTTAATGTGCAACACCATGGAAAAATGCCGGATGTAATCTTATATGTTGAAGATAAAAGGTGGTTGGTACTTGTTGAATCTGTAACATCTCACGGACCGGTTGACAGCAAGCGATACATTGAACTTGAAAATCTGTTTCAAAATGTGTTTGCAGATAAAGTGTATATTTCAGCATTTCCAGATAAGAAAACATTTATACACTATGCACAAGAAATTGCATGGGAAACAGAAGCATGGATTGCAGATAATCCGACACATATGATTCATTTTAATGGTGATAAGTTTATCGGCCCTCATAAGAAAATCACCTAATATCCGCTTCAACCTGACATTGCCTTTGAGGCAATGCAGGTTAAGCGAATGTTAGACGGATTTCTCTCGCCAAAGTCCAGTGAAGAAAAGATAATTAGTAAAACATTAGGAGAAAAAATGGGGTTTAGTATAAATTGTATTGAAATTTCATTTCCAGATGAAGAAAACATTTTAGAAGAATCAAGTCATTTATATAAGAATTTATATACAGAAAAAGACTTAGGAAAATCAAAAAGATTTTTTCTAAATGATTATTATCAACATTTAGAAACAGAAGAATTAAAAAAAAATGAAACTAATTTGGATTCAGATTTATTTTTCGATAAAAATATAAATATTCAACTTATTGTTGGAAAAAATGGTTCTGGGAAAAGTACATTAATGGATTTAATGTATGGTGCTATTAACAATTTTGCATATATGTTTGAACGAGGAAAAAATCGACCTGGGGCAGAAAAATTGTACTATATTCTTAATTTATATATGAATATTTACTTCTCAATCTCTAATTCTAACAAGCATGATGGCGAGTATGTATTAATTTGTAAAAATGAAACTGTTCAATTAAAAAAAGATTCAGAAATTATTAAAGATTTTTCGTTAAATGCAAATCCGGAGATAGATTCAAAGAATGATAATGATATTATACAATTGGTTGAATCGTTTTTTTATACAATCGTTACAAATTATTCAATGCAATCTTTTATTTATTCAAATTATTCAGGAAAAACAAAAGAATATGATTTTAAATCACGAGAAACAATAGATTCTAAAACAAGACGTTATTGGATTAATAGTATTTTTCATAAAAATGATGGATACACAACGCCAATTGTATTAAATCCATATAGAGATGATGGTTTTATAAACTGCAAAAATGAACTTGAATTATCAAAGGATCGTTTAGCTACTTTATCATCTAACAAATATAATACATCATCATCT
>ERZ772957.555-NODE-555-length-29294-cov-9.057115_pt1 | contig 29294 bp, 28 predicted proteins | sample MGYA00580682_ERZ772957 | MGnify/ENA primary metagenome ERZ772957 (study PRJEB29015, sample SAMEA2737921) | human oral metagenome | biome: human oral; feature: human-associated habitat; material: dental | place: China | collected 2025 ...
CATCGGGCTGGTAGAACGCCCCGATGAGATTCTTGCCGAGCGGATGGTTGACGGCGACCTTACCGCCGACACTCGAGTCCACCTGTGCGAGAAGGCTCGTCGGCAGCTGGATAAAGGGTACGCCACGCATATAAGTCGCTGCGACGAAGCCCGCGAGGTCACCGACCACACCGCCGCCGAGCGCAATGATCGGCGATCGGCGGTCAAGCCCCAGCTCAATCGCGCGCGTGAAGAGGCGATCTGCCTGTGTGAGACTCTTCGAGGACTCTCCCGCAGGAATCTCTGCAATCTCTGCATGCAGCCCGGCGCGTGCGAGTGCCTCTGCAATGCGTCCGGCATGGAGCGCTCCGACATTCGTATCCGTGACGATCATGCCACGTGCGGAGTACCCCGCCTGACGCACGAATGCAGTCATTTCATCGTCAACGGAATTCCCGATCACAATGGGATAGCTGCGCTCCCCAAGCTCGACTGCCACTCTGCGTATCATATCATTTTCTCCATATCCGTAGCGCCTGCATGATGTGCTCTGCCACCTCGAGCGGCGAACGGCCTCCCGTGTCGACTGTGATGTCCGCATCCTCGTAGAGGGGGCGGCGCTCCTCGAGCAGCTTCGTGACGGCGGCGCGGCGATCGCCCGCATCCGCATGATCGAGCACGGGGCGCGTACCGCGTGCGGCTGTCCGCTGAAGGATCGTATCGATATCGGCAGTCAGCGCGACGAGGATTCCGCTGCGCCGGAGCATGGCGACATTCTCCGCATCCTTGACCGTACCGCCGCCCGTTGCAATGACGAGATTCGTACGCCCCGCAGCCGCGCGCACGGCTTCCTTTTCGCGCGCACGGAAGTACGGCTCGCCATGTTCGCGAAACATCGCAGGGATGGACATGCCGCAGCGCTCCTCGATCTTGTGGTCGAGATCGTGAAATGCGCAGCCCAAGCGCGAGGCGAGAAGACGCCCCACGCTCGTCTTTCCCGTGCCCATAAAGCCGATCAGTACGACGTTCTTCATGCGCGCTCCCATACCCTTTCGAGGCGCGCACGATAGGCGGCGAGTGAGGACTTGAGATCGCTCATGGAGTCCGCATGGAACTGCGTACAGATGGCATCCGCGAGGACGTAGGAGACCATCGCCTCGCCGACCACGGAAGCAGCAGACACGGCGCAGGTGTCGCTGCGCTCCTTGCTCGCCGAGACCTCCCTGCCCGTTGCAAGGTCGACCGTCTTCAGCGGCGTCATCAGCGTCGGGATGGGCTTCATCGCGGCGCGTACGACGAGAGTCTCCCCGTTCGTCATACCGCCCTCGATACCGCCCGCGCGGTTCGTCCTGCGGCAGGGTCGTCCGTCCGAGCCCATGTAAATTTCATCGTGGATCCTGCTGCCGGGCAGATGCGCACATGCAAAGCCCGCGCCGATCTCCACGCCCTTGATCGCCTGAATGGACATGACCGCACCCGCAAGCTGCCCATCAAGACGTCGATCCCACTGCGTATGCGAACCGAGACCTGCGGGCAGACCGTGCACGACGACCTCAAAGACGCCACCGAGCGTATCGCCCGCCGCCTGCGCCTCGTCGATGCGCGCCTTCATGCGCTCCTCCGCCTGAGGCTCGCACACATTCAGCTCGTTGCTGTTCGTCACACCGATGTCCTCCGCGCGGACCCTCGCGCTGTCGACCGTCACGCCGCCGATCTCCGTCACATGCGAGGCAACCGTCACACCGAGCGCCGCAAGGAGCTGACGGCAGACGGCACCAACCGCGACGCGCATCGTCGTCTCACGTGCACTCGAACGCTCGAGGATGTCGCGTGCATCCTGACGGTCGTATTTGAGCACACCAGAGAGATCTGCATGCCCCGGACGAACGGCTGTCACCTTCGGCCCTGCGGGCGCACCAAAGGCATCCATGCGCTCCGTCCAGTTCGCAAAGTCACGATTCACAACCTGCAGCGTGATCGGCGATCCAAGCGTCTCCCCGAAACGCAGCCCCGAGAGCACGAGGGCACGATCCGTCTCGATCTTCATGCGGTCGCCTCGCCCATAGCCCTGCTGACGGCGCGCAAGCTGCACATCAATCGCCTCGCGCGTCACGCGCAGCCCCGCCGGCATCCCGTCGAGGATCGCCGTCAGCGCCGGACCGTGCGATTCGCCGCTTGTGACAAAACGCAACTGCCCCATTCAAATCCCCCACAATAAATAAAAGTCATTATCCCATCTTAAGTAAATTCGATACAACCTCTTGTTTTCCTGCAAAAAAATTTTCATTACTTCGTCTCTGTCACGCGCGCGGCAGACTCCATGCGGATGACAATATCCGGCGTCTCCCCATCTACCGTGACGGAAAAATCACCGAAACGAATGCCGGGCTCCGCCTCCTGCACGGCATGCAAAAATGAAAGCAGATCGAAGTAGCTGCCGCGCATTTTGATCTCAATTGGTCGGACGACGATCTCCTCCATGTGCACGGGAGGCTGCGGTGCAAAATGCGCAAGCGCTACATTGTTCTGCCGCGCGAGTCGCTCCACCGTGCGAATGAACGAGCCCTGTTCCTCCTCATCGGGCAGGGCGTGCAGGAGAAACGTCTGCCGCGCGCGCAGCTTCTTCTCCGTCTGCGGCTCCGCGATCAGCGTCCGCTCGTGGAGCTCCACGCGTGCGAGAAACGCCTCCGCAGCTGCACGCTCCGCCTCCGCAGCCGTGCGCTGCGCTGCAAAAAAGGGGGCAATCACAAGCGTATAGAGGAGAAACAGCCCCAGTCCCCAGATCAATGCAATCTGGATGCACTCGCGCTCTGAAAAGCGCTCCACGCTCCTCACAGCCAATCACTCCGCAGCGTAAATCGAATGTGCGCAGGAGCCTCGGGCGCAGCACGCTCCTCCCCCGCCTGTTCAACGGTCAGCATTGCCGAGAAGAAGGGATCCTCCTCCATTTCGCTCATAAAGGCTGCAAGCGTCGCATAGTTCACGGCTTCCCCTTCAATGCGGAGCCCATGGTGCTCTGCCCGCACGCTCGTCAACCGCACGCCGTCCGCTGTGATCGTGCCAAGATGGACGAGGAGGGCACGCACGGGCGACGCACCTTCCATAAACGCCGTCAATATCCGCTCCCGCTCCGCCACATCGACACGCAATGCAGTAATTTCCTCCATCTGCCTGCGCTCCGATGCTCTGAGCGCAAGCTCCTCCACCGCATGATCGCGCGCCTGACGCGCCGCCGCGCAGGAGGCAAGCTCCGCCGCCACATTGGCGAGAAAGACAGCTGCTGCAAATGCGGCAATCAGTACGGCGGCATAGGGGCGCAGCCGCTCCACGCGAATACGCTCGGCTGCCCAGTACAGATTCTCCATTTTTCCTGCACGCACGAGCAGCCCCGCATAGACGGCGGGCTTATACACATCCCCCGCGCTCTCATCCTCCCACGGCATACGCGGATCGCGCGCCGCCTCGATCTCCGCCGCAAGCGGATTGTCCTCCGGCGGGCAGACCGTAATGAGGCGCAGCGCAAGCCCCAATGCGGAAAATGCAGAGAAATACGCTCCGATGCGTGCACCTTCCATGCGCGCCGTCCAGTAGCGCTGCGGCATCGTCTCCCGCAGGGGCATACACAGGAGCCGCACATCATCGGACAGCTCTTTGCCCATCTCATCCACCTCTGCACGCAGATCCCAGAGCAGCGCCTCCCGCAGTTCAGTGCCTGTGAGCAGCACGGGCAGCGTGCGCTCCTCCGTCTCCGCTTCAAAGGCGGGGAGTGCGAGCGCCAGCGGCAGCTTCTCCCATCCCGCATTCTGCAGCGCGGCACAGACAGCGGAGGCGAGCACCACAACATCCAAAGGCGTTGAGCAGGGTGTCTCCGTCATCTGTGACTCCGTCACCATCCACGCACGACCGTCGCCGTCCGCAGAGCCCAGACGCACGAGTGCAAGCCCCTCATGCGCGGGATAGATGCCGACCGCCTCGCGCGTGCGCCATGGCAGATTAAAACCAGCGCCGCCAGACATAATGCTCCCCCTTCTTCTCCATCTGAGCGCGGACGATCTTTGCCCGCAGCCACTCCTCTCCGTCGGGGAGGTTCTCCTTACGCTGATCGATGGCGGCCGCTGTAACCTTCAGCACGTCCTTCGGCTCTCTGGCATCGGGTCCCTCGAGGAAGATGTAAAGCTCAATATCCGCTCCCACAGGAACGTTTTCCTTCGCGATCTCCTCCGTGATCTTCTTCCGCTGATTCCGCGCAGGGGGATCTCCATATGCTTTGGGATTCTGCTCAAGTTTTGCCGCAGCCGTCTCCACCGCGCTCTCGGCGGCAAGGCGCAGCTGCATTTCCCGCTCATATTCCACTGCCACATTGGCACCGCCGCGCATGAATGCAGCAGCTGCAAGCCCCAGCAGAAGAATTACCGTCAGTACAGCGAGCCCGACGGCAGAGATTGTGCCGCGTTCATCCCTATTTGCCACTCATATCCTCCCGCAGGTAGACAGAGGTTGCGAGGCTATAGCTTCGCCCCGTCACCACACTCACGCCCCGCATCTCGATGTGATAGAGATGCGGGCGCTGCGCATCCTCGCGTACGGAGAACGCCTCGATATGGACGCCCGCCCCGCCAAACGAGCCTGTAATGGGAGATGTCACCGCATTGTGCACCAGACGGCCTTTCGTGAGCCAGTAGCGATCCAAGGGCTCGTGATCCCATGTCCTCTGGCGCATTTCAAAAATGCCCCGCTGCCGCTGTCCGATGCGATCGGAGAGCAGCGCCGACTCCACAATGCGCGCAGCTGCCATCTGCATCTCCTGCCGCAGCTCCGCATCCGCAACCTCGTCCTGATAGCTGCGCCATGACCACACGAGTGCAAATGCAAGGAAGCTCAGCAGAAGCAGGCAGATCGACATGCTGACAGCATGCTCCATCAACAGAACTCCCCGTGCGTCCACGCACCTCTCAGGGACTGTGCACCGCTGAACCATGATGCCTCATCCTCCGCACAAAGTCCGCCTGCTCCTCATGCCCCAAATGCTCCCATGAAATCCGCAGATGCACATCGTAGAACTCATGCTGATGCACAACAGATGTCTCGACCTGATAGACCCGATCATTCGAGCTAACCTCTGTCTGCCCGGACAGCGGCGGTATTCCCTGATCCAGCTCCGCCTCCATCATCGAGAGCTGTGCGCGCGCGAGGAACGCCGCCTCCATGCGTTCGGCAACACGCTCCTCCAGCAATGCTGTCCGCGCAAAGAGGGCGAGTGCAGCTGCGGCAGCAAGGACGATGATCCCGAGCACAACGGTCTCGATGAGAATCCAGCCTGCCTCCGCCCTATTCCTCCTCGTCGACATTCGTTGCTCCTCGGTGCAGGCGGATTCGCGCCGCCTGGTCAATCACAACGCGGAGTGCATCCTGCTCATAGCCCACAGCATAGACCCGAATCTTCATATTGCGGCTCCACTCCCACGCAATGTCGCCGTTGCGGTCAAACGCCACGCGCTTTCCATGCGCCGTCTCCTGCTCGAATCGCACGAGCGGCAGCGGCTCATGCACACGAACAGTTCCATCAAACGGGCGATGCAGCGCATAGCCGTCGGTGTAAATTTCAAGACGCGGATCGCGTTTCCAAGAGCGCCTGCCCTCAAGCATATAGAGCTCCATCGCTGTCACACGGCTGAGAGCCTGCACGCGCCGAATTTCGGCAATGAGATGCATTGCCTCGTATTCCACCGCAGCACGGGCATAAAACGTGCGTGCCGCAGGAAGCGCCGCCGCGCACACAATGCCGAAAATAGAGAGGACAACGAGGAGCTCCAGGAGCATGATGCCCCGCATGCCGGCGCACCTCACCGGGCGATCCCCCAATAGAGCTGCCAGAGCTGCGCGCCCGCGACAAAGGCGACATAGCCGCCGAGCGCAAGGAAGGGTCCGAAGGGAATCCCGTCGCGGCGCTTTTTTCGCCCCGTCACAAGGAGGAGGATTGCCGCAATGCCGCCGAGGATAAAGGCGATCCAGACGGCGATCAGAGCCGCCTCCCAGCCGAGCCAGATGCCGAGTGCCGCAGCAAGTTTTACATCGCCGCCGCCAAGACCACCGCGCGCGGCAATATACAGGCAATAAAATAAGACGCCGCAAAGCGTCCCGCCAATGAGTGCATTCCCGACAGGCGTCAAAGCCCCCATCAGAGAAAGTACGAGCCCCGCTACCCCAAACGGCAGGGTAATCACATCATAGAGCATGCCGTCCCTGAGATCGAGGAAGGAAAGCCAGAGGAGCACCGCCGCAAAGATGACACCGCAGAGGCTGCGCAGCGTTATGCCGACGAGAGCGAAAATGCCGACGAGGGCGAGCAGCCAAAGAGCAGTGAGCGGCACAAGGGCATTGCGCGCAGGAAAAAGCGCCTGTGCCTCCTCCTGCATTTTCCATGCCTCCCCTACTCTTTCGCACGAAACTCCTCTGCGGTTTTTCCATCGCATGTCGCGCGCAAGCCTTTTCCCTTGTCCTCTATCGCATAGGACTTGTTCTCCATGGATTCCTCTTTATCTCCAATCCGCACCTTGCCCGAAGGAGGCTTGAGATTATCCAGATCTGTCACATACTCTGCCAGATCCTTGATGTTTTTCGGGTTCCGCCCCTTCGCCGTCTGATAGAGCACGATCGCCGTATCGAGTGTCGTGAGATCCGCCTGCACCTTCACCGTATTCGCCGTCACAATGGCAGATGTGAAGCGCGGCACGGCAATCGAGAGGATCACCGCGAGGATCATCACAGCGAGCAGCGTCGAGAGCAACGAGAAGCCGCGCTGACACCGCACAAGCGGGCGCAGAGAACTGCGCCGTCTACTTGAAATCCACAAACTCATCGATGCGCGCACCGCCCTTCGTCATCGGCTCCACGAAACTGCGCCACACATCCATCACGATGACACGCGGGTGCGCAACGTCCTCGAGCGCATTTTTCAGCGCCGCCGCGAACTCCTCCTGCGTAGAGACGCGCACTGCCTTGATGCCAAAGCTCTCCACGTATTTCACGTAGTCCATCTCATAATCGAGCTCGCATGCGATGTAGCGCTCGTCATAGAGCACCTTCTGCAACTGACGGATCATGCCGAGCCCGCAGTTGTTGACAATGATTGAGAGAACAGGGAGACCCAGACGCGCGATTGTGTAATACTCGTTGCCCGTCATCTTGATACCGCCGTCACCCGCGATGTGGATCACGCGGCGGCTGTCACCCCACGCGAGCTGCGCGCCCATTGCGGCGGGCAGTCCGTAGCCCATCGTACCGAGACCACCCGAGGTCAGCCACGTCCGCGGCTCCTCGACGCGCAGATGGAGCGCCGCCCACATCTGGTGCTGCCCCACATCCGTCGCATAGGCGTATGCCTTGCCGCGCGTATTCTGCGCGACCTGATGCAGTGCCCACGGCACGGTCAGGCGACCGACATGGTAGTCGTAGTCATATTCCTCCTGCCACGCGCGGATTTGCACCCACCATGCGGCGAGATCGCCCTTCGGTGTCTGGCGCATGAGCAGCTTTAGAATCGTCCGCATATCGCCCGCAAGACCGAGGCTGCTGCCGACATTCTTGTCGATCTCAGAGGGGTCGATGTCGATGTGGATGAACTTGCGATTCGCCGTATACTTGCTGAGATTGCCCGTCTGGCGGTCGGCAAAGCGGCTGCCGATGGCAATGACGAGATCGGCGGCGCCAATGGCGTAGTTCGCAGCCTTTTCCCCGTGCATCCCCGCGAAGCCGAGCATCTGCGGATGCGTGCTCGGAACGGCACCCATGCCCATGAGCGTATGCACGACAGGCAGATGGTATTTTTCGATGAACGCCGTCACCTCTGCCGAGGTGCCCGCCGAGATCACGCCGCCGCCCACAATCACGAGGGGGCGTTCTGCGGCTACGATCTCCGCCGCCGCCTCCGCAGCACAGATGATAAAGTCCGCATCGGGCTTCCCCGGTGTACGCTCCTGCGGCTCCTGCGCGGTATAGGAAACCTCCTCGAAAAAGAGATTGCGCGGCACATCGATGAGCACAGGTCCCGGTCGGCCACTGCGTGCAAGGTCGAATGCCTGACGGATCGTCGGCACGAGATCAGCAACATTCTTGATCTTATAGTTGTGCTTTGTCACAGGCATCGTCACGTCGAGGATGTCCGTCTCCTGAAAGGCGTCGCGTCCGAGCATGGCAATGTCAACCTGACCCGTGATTGCAACCACGGGAATCGAGTCCATATACGCCGTCGCAAGACCCGTCACAAGATTCGTCGCGCCCGGTCCGGACGTTGCGATGCAGACACCGACGCGCCCCGTTGCACGCGCATAGCCGTCCGCTGCATGCGCGGCATTCTGCTCGTGTGTCACGAGAATCTGCCGGATCGCGTCCTGTGCATAGAGCGCATCATAAAGAGGCAGGATCATCCCGCCGGGGTAGCCGAACAAGGTATCCACACCCTGCTCGCGCAGACACGCCAAGACCGCCTCCGCACCTCTCATATGTGCGCACTCTCCTCCAGTTTGCTACACAGTTGCAATCACATTATACCATAGACACACGAATTAGAGCAAGCTGTGCATGCGTCCAATCTCACGAATTTTTTCGACCGACATCTCCGACACACGCGAAATCATTTCGAGCGGCAGCTTCTCCTTCAGCATTCCAAGGACGGCGAAAACACGCCCCTGCTCAAGCCCTTGCTCAAGCCCTTGCTCGCGACCGCGCTCGAGCCCCTGCTCAAGCCCTTGCTCTCGTCCGCGCTCAAGCCCCTCCTCAAATTTTGCCTCTTCAAAAAGTTTCTGATTCCATTCAAAAGCCACCATGTCAATCACCTCACGCTCATGCTCTATCAAGAAATCTTTCATCACATCGTGTTCGATACAATACCGAACAGCTTCACGAATGGCGGCCTCCCGCTCCATTCCACGTGCCATATTCACCTTCACATATTGGATAAACATCGCGTAGTCACGCATTGCGGCGCTCCTGCCAAGCAGAAGTTTTGCCTCATCATAGGCAACGTTATGCACGCACACCTTTAGCTCGAGGTTGACCGCATTGCTCGCCTCCGCATATGCATCCGAAAGTTTCATCTCGTATTCTTCCGGCGTATTCGCCCCGCCCGTATAGAACACATGAAACTCAGGCACCGGCAACGTAATTCTCTGATTCATATAAATCTGCTTCGAATCAATCGTCTTGCGTAGCTGCTCACAGACATAGTAGAGGCAGCGCAGGGGCATATTCTCATTCGGCGTGCTCTGATGCTCGAGAAAAATGAGATAGCGCCCCGCCAGCAGGAACGAAACATCGTTCTTGATCTGCGACAGGAATGTCCCCTCAAGCGTCACAATCTCCAGCCGCTCCTCTGCCGCATATGCCTTTCCATGCAGAGCGCCCGCAAGTTCCTTCAGCCGCATTTCGTCATTGAAATACATACGAAACAGCGAATCCTGATACTGTCGTCCTTTTTCCATGGGGTCACCCGCCTCGGTGCATGAACTTCTTTTTCATCATTATACCATATTTTCAAAGAGAGTCACAGACAAATTGCAGACCATCCCTGCACATGAGGAAAAGTCCGCCACAGTTTCCCGTGGCAGACTCTGCAGACTTCCCCGTCTCACGCACGCGATGCCGCAATCTCCTCGATCAGCGTCCGTGTCTCTGTCAAAAGCCCCGCCAGCTGCTCCTTGCGCTGCTCCATCAGCGTGCGCTGTGCCTCCAGCAGCCGCTGCGCCTCGCGGACACCTTCCTTATCGTGTTCCACGCTCTCCCGGATCTTTTCCCGCGCTCTTGCGACGAGGTCGCTGTAGACCTCCTGTGCGCCCTCGCTGAACGCGTTGCGGATCTCCGCCCTCGCCTTCCTGCTCTCCTTCTCCTTCTGCTCGCGCGTCTCTCCATCCTTGAAGACGCTCCAGATGTTATACAGTGCTCCGGCAAATCCCAGAACAGATCCGAGAACCGCCGCCCCTCGCGCAATGCCGACAGCCCCCCACGGCGCGAACTTGACGCCGAACGTCTTGCCCAGCGTCTTGACGATGCCGTGCATCGCCGATCCCGAGAACTCCGTGAGTTTCCCCGTCGCAACATTCCACGGCATCAGATTGCCGCTGGCGAGCGCACTGCCCTCCTTCAGGCTGTGTCCCGCGAGCCGCTTGCCCGCCTGCTGCATCACATCCCCAACAGACACACTGCCTCCGCCGCCCTCACCCTCACGCACAGTGACGGCACGGTTGCTGATCTCAACCACCTGACGCACAAGGGGCGAGTCGTTCAGCTTTTCCATTTCCTTGTCCAGCGTCTCCGCCATCTGCAGGAGTGCCGTATTGACCTCCGCATCCGCCCTGCCGGCAAGGATCTGTGCCTGCGCCTGTGCCTCTTCCAGCGCGGCCTTTGCCTCCTCCTCCGACTTGGCACTTTCGATCTTGCGGAGAACGCTGCGCCCCAGCGAGGCGATCTCCGACTGACAGTGCAGGGCGAGCCGCTGTACCTCGCTCTCGCAGTCCTGCGCCGCATCGTCGATTGCACGCAGCTTGCGCCTTGCGATCTCCTGATTCCCCTCGTATGCTGCCTGATCCTCCTCGGGGAGATCCCCCGCCTTCATCATCGCATTTTCAAGTGCACGGAGCGGTTTCAGCAGACGGGCGGCAACGCCTTTTGCCGCCACAAAGGCGTTCAAGTTCTCGATGAATGCGTCGTGTCCGCTCTCTTCGAGGAGCTCCTGCCGCAGCTCGCTCTCCTCTTCATCGCAGGACATCTCGTAGTATTTCGTCGCGAGAAAGCTCATATAGAGATCCTCGGGGCTGTAGGGTGCAATGACCTTGCGCATATCGTCGCGGATGATTGTCTGCTGCGCCGCAGAGTTACCCTCCGGCGCACGATCCATCTTGTTGACGACGAGCACCATGCTCCCGCCGCGCTTCTGCTCGACGGCGAGCTTGCGGAAATGCGCGCCGATCTGTGCGTTGAACCCCTCGCCTGTCACGACGAAGACGAGGAGCGCCGCCTGACCGATCTCAGCATACGTAATATCATCGTGATCCTCGCGCAGCCCCGTATGGATGCCGGGCGTGTCGATGATCTCCATGCCGTTCCAGTCGAACGCCTTCGCCGCCCCCGTCGTAATGCCGGCACCGATCGCCGTGTCGATGCCGGAGAGCATCTTGATGATGCTGGATTTGCCCGCGCTGTACTGTCCGACAAAGACGAGCTTGATCGCACCGTCATCGGGGCGCATATCATCCGGCAGTGCATCCACCGGCAGCTCCAACGTGTCGAATGCCGCTCGTACTCTGCCGAGCAGCGCCTCGGCGCGCGCTGCGTACGCGTGCAGTACAAAGTCATTCATCCCCATACCTCCTCTTCGTGAAAGATCGGCGTGCAGAACAGCTGCTGTGCAAGGCGATACTCTGCGTCCTCTGCCAACTTCTCGGCTGACAGTTCCTGTGCGAGGATCTTGCAGTAATACTGCCCGTTCTCCCCATACTCGAACACCTTGTCCTGATAGCCGTGAACAAGCCGTCTGCAGTTCTGTGCCAAGGTCTCCGTGCTGCACGTGATCGGCGCACCGAGGATCTCCTCCATCTTACCCTGATCCCGTTTCCCCGGCTTCCTCTTTGCAAGAACGCGCGTCTGAACCCCCGGGATGCGCGCAATCGTCATGACCTCGATATCCTTCGTCACAGACGCATAGCGCTCCGCCTCCGTCCACAGCTCCATATTGAGACGCCGCAGCTCCGTCTGGATCCGCCCGGCTGCGCGCGCTTCCTCATGCGCGAGGGCGAGAAGCCGCTTGTCTGCTGCGACAAGCACATCGCGCAGACCGTCGATGCGGACCTCGATGATCTCATCAATTTTTTCAGCGACCTGATCCATGATCTGATCGTGCACCGGATCCATCTGCTTCTTCAGCTTGTCCCAGATCTCGATCTTCTGCTTGCGTATCTTCTCCTCCTTGCTGTCGCCGAAGATGGAAACAAGAAGGCCGGCGGCGATGCCTACAATGGGATTTGCCAACACGAGAGCCCCCGCTCCGATCTGCAGCCACGTCTTCGTGTCGGATACATCCCCCATCGACATCTGATGCTCCAGTCGGATCTGCCCGGAGAACTGCCGGTCGAAGCGCAGATCGTCGAGCAGCTCCCGCTGCTTCCGCTCGCACTGACGTGAGATATCTTCGAGAAATGCCGTGCATTTCTGCTCCAGCTGAAGATGCTGCTTCATATAGTAGTTCCACTTCGCCGAAATATCGCCCTCATAGTGATCCTCGACAAAGTCCTCGATACCGCCCGTGATGTCAGACCACAGCCGTCCATGAAAATCAGCATACGCCTCCTTGACGCGTGAGAAGAACTCCTCCCGCCAATCGTCAAGTTCATGCCATTTCCGACGGTGGATCATGCCATCCTGTGCATTCACGGAGCTGTTGCCCAGAAGCCGCTCCATATGCTCCTGCATTGGTTTTACCACGCAGTCCACAAAGGTCTTGATGCGCAGGAATGCGCCGTCCTGCCGCACCTTCGACAGGATATACTCCTCCACGGCGGCAAAATTGCTTGCCTCGTACAGCTCTGCATCATCCAGCTGGCTCTCCTGTCCGAGAAACGCCGCGCGCAGGTGCGTATAGACGAAGGGGATGCCAGCCCAGTCCTGCTGATGCTTTTCCGCATAGGCGCGGAACTGCGTACAGATTGCATCGAGGCGATCTGTATCGGCAAGGCACTCACGGAGACCACGCAATGCCAGCGCACGGCGATCCATATTCAGCGCTAATTTTACATTGACGAGACCGAGAACACTCTTGCCCAATGCACGCAGCTCGGCGAGCTTCTCCGCCTCCCCTTCCTGCGGCGCATCATCCGTGATGAGGAAAAGGATCAGATCTGCCGCCTTTGCTGCCTCCATCGCAAGCGCATCGTCCTCCCGCCCATCGAAGGAGCAGATTCCGGGTACATCCGTAATCTTCATCCCCTGCCAACGATAGTCGCGTACATCGCGCGTCGTACGCTGACCGCCCTTGCCGATGCTTGCACCATCGCCATGGCGCAGGATCTCCATGAGCGTGGATTTCCCCGCCTCCGTGCGCCCAAAGACCACGACGGAGAACTCCTTCTGCCGCTCGTGCAGCGACTGCAGATCGCGCCGCAGATTCTCCTCCGTCTCCTTCGAGGAGCGCAGCTCCCGCATCTGCCGTTCGAGCGTATCGCCATAGTCGATGCGCCCCGCGCGCTCCTGCTCGTATCTCGTCTCCTGAAGCTTCCCCTCCTCTTCCAATACAGCCTCATGCAGCCGGTCATAGCCGTCCTTGGCAAGCCGATAGCCCCGCTCCGCATACGCAGCACAGTGTTCCAGTGCCTCCCTGATGTCCTCTGACATAGTTCTTCCTCCATTCTCTCTACTCTGAGCATCAATACACTCATTGTATAGCAATCCCAAAACGAAAAGGTCGCCTACAAGGATACCTTTCAATTTTTTCCATGGAATCGAGGTACAGCGAAGTATTGCCTCATTCGCTGTTTTCTATACATAGATATTATTCCCCCCCCCGCGGATTTTCCTGCCACAAATTAATTTTCTGTCAGGAAAATCCGCAGAGAATTACAACGCGATATTGCTTCGCGCACCCCCTTGCAAACTTCTCCTTTACATATCTTCCCCATCTACGGTATAATCATTATGTATGATTTTATATTTTCCGCAATTCATCGCATACAGGCATCATCATGGAGCTTCACTATCCGGATGCCTTTTTGTTTGTATGCCCAAAGGGGAGGGCGTACATCGGATGGATGCGGAGGGAAAGGGGTCACAGATATGAAAGATGAAATCTTTAGTGTGCTCCAGCGGGTTGGGCGCAGCTTCATGCTGCCCGTCGCGATTCTGCCGATTGCGGGTATTCTGCTCGGCATCGGCGCGTCGTTCACCAACCCCACGACGATCGAGACGTACGGTCTCGGCGGCGTGCTCGGCGACGGCACAGCGCTCCACTCGCTGCTCACAATCATGGCGAGTGCGGGCAGCACGATCTTCGGCAATCTGCCGATCATCTTTGCGGTCGGTGTCGCGATCGGCATGGCAAAGGCGGAAAAGGAGGTCGCGGCACTCTCCGCGATGATCGCCTTCTTCGTCATGCACACGGCGTGCAACGCCATGCTGAAGCTCGGCGGGCAGATCCTGCCGGACGGTTCGATCTCGCCGCATGTGCTCGAGGGCACGATTGCCGCCTCCTGCGGCATCATGTCGTTCCAGATGGGCGTCTTCGGCGGTATCATCGTCGGCATCGGCGTCGCATGGCTGCACAACAAGTATCACAAGATCGTCCTGCCGAATGCACTCTCCTTCTTCGGCGGCTCGCGTTTCGTTCCGATCATCTCGACGATTGTGTTCCTCTTTGTCGGGATTGCGATGTACTTCCTCTGGCCGCTCGCACAGCAGGGCATCTTCGCCCTTGGCAGCCTCGTCACAGGTACGGGCTACATCGGCACGCTGATCTTCGGTATCATCAAGCGTGCACTCATCCCCTTCGGTCTGCATCACGTATTCTACCTGCCGTTCTGGCAGACAGGGGTCGGCGGCTCGATGATGATCGACGGTCAGCTCATCCAGGGCGGCCAGAACATCTTCTTTGCACAGCTCGCCTCGCCGAATGTCGCGCATTTCAGTGCGGACGCGACGCGTTACTTCTCGGGTGAGTTCATCTTCATGATCTTCGGTCTGCCGGGTGCGGCACTTGCAATGTACCACTGCGCACGTCCCGAGAAGAAGAAGGTCGCGGGGGGGCTTCTCCTCTCGGCTGCGCTCACCTGTATGCTCACGGGTATCACGGAGCCGATCGAGTTCTCGTTCCTCTTCGTGGCTCCCGCGCTCTTCGCGGTGCAGGTCGCACTCGCGGGTGCGGCGTACATGATTGCACATATGCTGAACATCGCCGTGGGTCTTACGTTCTCCGGCGGTCTCCTCGACTTCTTCATCTTCGGTATTTTGCAGGGCGAGGCAAAGACGAGCTGGATGTACGTCATCCCGGTCGGCGTGATCTACTTCTTCCTCTACTACTTCATCTTCCGCTGGATGATTCAGCACTTCGGCTTCAAGACGCCGGGGCGTGAGGACGATGACGAGGAGACGAAACTCTATACAAAGGCGGACTACAAGGCACGCGAGAGTGCAGGTGGATCCGACAGCGATGCAGGATTTGACGCAAAGAGTGCGGCGATTGCACGCGGCCTCGGCAGCAAGCGCAACATCACGTCCGTCGACTGCTGCGCAACACGTCTGCGCTGCTCGGTCGCAGATTCCTCTCTCGTAAATGAAAAGCTGCTCAAGGCGACGGGCGCGGTCGGCGTGATCGTGAAGGGCACAGGCGTACAGGTCATCTACGGTCCGCAGGTCGCCGTCATCAAGTCGAATCTCGAGACCTATCTTGAGACCGCACCCGAGGTTGAGCCGGAGGACAATGCACCTGCCGCAGCCCCCGTCGAGGAACGTCCCGCCGCTGCGGAAGCACCGGCAGCCACAGTCCCCACAGGTACGCGGCGCACACTCTGCAGCCCTGTCACAGGCACGGTACATCCGATCACGGAGGCCCCCGACGAGGCGTTTGCAAGCAAGATGATGGGCGACGGCTTCTTCATCTACCCGAGCAAAGGTGAGGTGCTTGCGCCCGCCGACGGCGAGGTGGTCTTTGTCTTTGACACGAAGCACGCGATCGGCATGAAGAGCGCAGACGGCATGGAGTATCTGCTCCACATCGGCGTGGATACGGTCGCACTGGGCGGACAGGGCTTTGAGGTCTTTGTCGAATCAGGACAGCAGGTGAAGAAGGGCGACAAGCTCATGGAGTTCGACATCGACTACATTCGGAAGAATGCGAAATCCGATGCCTGCCTCGTGATCTTCACGGGTCTGCCCGAGGGTACAAGCATCGAGATGACCGCTACGGGCGAGGTCAACGCACTCGATTCGGTCGCGACGGTATAACGTACAGACCGCAACTCCCACAGCAATTCCCATACAAAAAGAACGCCGCTCCCAAACGTTGGGAGCGGCGTTCTTTTTCTGTTTTATGCCGATCAAATTTCCGTCCCGGCACGGATCTCCGTGATGACCTCGTTTGCATCGACGTAGAACACCATTTCTTGAATGCCGTGATACACGTCGTAGATATACATCTTGCGTCCATCCTCATCGACCTTCGTCATCGTCGCCTCGCCGAATTTCGCAACTACCGCAGAATACGGCATACGGACGGCAAGTCCGCTCGGGGTCTTAAGATATGCGTCCTTGCAGGAGAAACCGTTGACGCGCAGATCACTCTCGGGTTGAACATCCCGCGCCCCCCCGACCGCTGTGATGGAGAAGGTCGGTGAGTAGATGTAGGTGACTGAGCGGATGCCGTCGCCCCTAAACTCCTTCTTATCTGCCGGCTCGCCATAGACGCTCGCGACATAGCCGAGCGAGCAGCCACGCCCGACGCCGCCGACATACATCTCATCGCGGGTCATCGTGTGGGCGAGTGCCGCCGTCTGACAGAGCAGAAAAATGGCAGCACATAGAAATAGGATTCGTTTCATCGGAACAACCTCCATGCAGAAGGAAGCACTGCTCCCCTATTCTTTTACAACATCCCCGTGCCAGTCCTTAATGCCGCCCATCTCGACGATGTTCGTATACCCCATATTGGCGAGTTTCTGGGCTGCCTGTTGGCTGCGTGCACCGCTGCGGCAGTAGACAAAGATCTTCTGTGCCTTGTCGGGCAGTTCCTTGGGCGGTGTCGTATTGATCGACTCGTTCGGAATGTTGATCGCATTCGGAATATGCCCGTCCGCGAACTCCCCCGCCGTCCGCACATCGACAATCAGATACCCGGACTCTGCCGTCATCATCTTCGCCGCCTCATCGGAGCTGACACGCTGAAATGCCGTTCCCTGTGCCTTTGCATCGGACGCAGCAACGGACTTTAGAGCGTCTGTCTGCTGCGCAGCACTGCCGCATCCGCAGATCCCCAGTGACAACACGCTCAGACAAAGAGCCATAACAAATTTACTCATACAAAACCTCACAATCAAAAACAATTATTTTTCAATCTCGCCATGCCAATCCTGAATACCGCCCATCTCGACGATGTTCTTGTACCCCATATGTGCAAGCCGATTGGCGACATTCATACTGCGAATTCCCCTAACGCAGTAAACGAAAATCATCTGGTTGCGATCAGGCAGCTGGCGCGGTGGATCTTCACCAATTTGATCCATGGGAATATTGATCGCATGAGGGATATGTCCCTCGGCGAACTCCTCGGGCGTTCGCACATCGAGGATCAGATAGTTCTCTGTCTTTGCCATCATCACCTGAGCCTCGTCGGCGGTAATGCGGCGATACTTCGCCTGCGCCCTGTGATCTTCCTCCATCTCTCCGCAGCCGACAGCGGAGAATGTCATCACAATCAGAAGCAAACCTGCCAAAATCTTTCCCATAGATTTCCCCCCAAAAGCCATGCCGCAGTGCGGCAATCTATCGAAAGAACACCATAATTATCCCGCCCACCGTCGGCAGTGCGACGATCCAAAAGCGCAGGACGGGCAGCGGTGCGAGATGGGTCAGCTTCGCCCCGACGTAGGAGCCGAGCGAGAGTGCAAAGAGCGTTTGGAGAAAGAGCCAAGGCTCAAGCTGTCCGTAGAGAATATAGCCGATGCCGCCGCTGATGGAGATCGGCACAATAATCATCATCGTCGTGCCGATCGCCTGCAAAAGAGGAACGCCGAAGATCACCATGAGCGCGATCTGGATGTATGCCGCCGAGCCGATGCCGAATGCACCGGAGAGCACGCCGCAGAGCACGCCCGTCGGCAGACCGAAGAGATAGAGCCTCCGCCCCGTCAGCAGGGTTTCGCGCACAGGAATCTGCCGCGACAGCCACTGTGCCTGATAGATACGCAGATAGAGAAGAAAGGCACTGGAGAGCAGCATAATCCCCGTCAAAAGACTGAGATTGGAAGCCTCCATGTGGTTCGACAGAACCGCGCCGATCAGTGCGCCGACGAGCCCCCCCGTACCGAGAACAGCACCCGTCAGCGGCACAACCTCGCGCTCCCGATAGTGACTGACCGCCCCCGAGAGCGTGGTGAACGCCATTGAGCCGAGCGCAACGGCAAGTGCCTGATGGATGGGAACACCGAAGCCAACCACGAGCAGTGTGATGATAACCCCGCTGCCGCCCGCCCCGACAAAGCCGATGATCCCCCCCATGAGGAGCATAGACAAAAAGAGCATGGCTTTCTCCCCTGCGATGCAGAAAATCCCACACCGCTATAATATAAAAGGAGCTGCATAGCAGCTCCTATCTATTGCGATGGTGACGCCTATGGGATTCGAACCCATGAACCCGCCGTGAGAGGGCGGTGTCTTAACCACTTGACGAAGGCGCCGATTTGGTGACGCCTATGGGATTCGAACCCATGAACCCGCCGTGAGAGGGCGGTGTCTTAACCACTTGACGAAGGCGCCACATATGTCAACAGGAGGTACTATATCATAGTTTTACAAAAAACGCAAGCATTTTTTTGTAAAACTTCACTATCATGCCGCAAGATGTGAAAGTGCCGCACGCAGGCGCGCAAGTCCATCCTCTCTGCCGAGGATGGCAAGCAGCTCCGTCGCGCCGCCCGGCGTGACCGCCTGTCCCGCCGCTGCGATGCGCAGCACCCACATAACCGTCCCCTTCTTCCATCCCTCACGCTCGATGCACTCTTCAAGCAAAGCATACAGGAGATCGTTCTCCCAGTGCTCGGCGGGCAGTGCCGCGAGGATGTCGATGAGCGCGGGCAGGAGTTCCTTGGCCGCTGCCGGAGTCACCTTGTTGCGCTTGTTCTCGTAGAGTGCTGCATCGAACGGTGGTGTCTCGATGAGGAATGCGATGGAGGGACGTACGTCGGAGAGCTTCGTCACGCGCGTGCGCAGGAGACGTGCAATCGCCGCCCACTGCTCCGCCAGCCGTGCGGGGAGTTCTCCCGCGAACGGACGCGCCGCCTCGGCGAACGCCTCATCCGTCATCGCCTTGAAATACTCCCCGCTCATCCAGCCGAGCTTGTCGTAGTCAAAGACGGCGGGCGATTTCGACAGTCCTTCGAGGGAGAACGACTCGATCAGTTCGTCCATCGAAAAGACTTCCTGATTCGTCGTCTTCGGACTCCAGCCGAGGAGTGCGACGTAGTTCACAATCGCCTCGGCAGGATAGCCCATTGCCACGAGATCGGCAAAGCTCGTTGCCCCGTGCCGCTTCGAGAGCTTGCTCGTCCTGCCCGTTGCGTCGTCGCGCCCCATGACGGGGGCGAGATGCACGAATACAGGCGGTTCCCACCCGAACGCCTCATAGAGAAGAACGTGCTTCGGCGTCGATGTGATGAACTCCGTCCCGCGGATGATGTGGGACACCCGCATGAGGTGATCGTCGATAACATTCGCGAAATTATACGTCGGCATCCCGTCACGCTTTAAGAGCACCTGATCTTCGAGCTCCGTATTCGGGATCGTGACATTGCCGTGGAGCACATCGTAGAACGTCGTCTCTCCGACGAGCGGCATCTTTTGACGGATGACATATTCCTCGCCGCGTGCGAGATGTTCCTCCACCTCGGCGGAGCTGAGGTCGCGGCAGGTACGCGGATAGCCGCCAAATGTCTTTTCTCCCTCAGATGGTTCCACTTCCTCCGTATGGTTGCAGAAGCAGCGGTAGGCGTGCCCGCTCGCGACGAGCCGTTCGGCGTATTCCTTGTAGATCGCCATGCGCTCGCTCTGAACGTAGGGACCATACACACCGCCGATCCCATCGGGCCCCTCGTCAGGCACGATCTTTGCCGCGTCGAGGGTGCGGCGGATGAAGTCCACGGCATCCGCGACGTAGCGGTTCCGATCCGTATCCTCAATGCGCAGGATAAATGTTCCGTCATTTGCGCGCGCAAACAGATACGCATAGAGTGCCGTGCGCAGATTACCGATGTGCATATAGCCCGTCGGGCTCGGTGCAAAACGGGTGCGAATCTCCGTATTTGTCAACGTACTTCCTCCATTATCCACAAATCAGCCGCGCAGATAGCTGCACAGGGCACGGAACATGATGAGCGAACTCATTGCACCGGGATCCTCGATGCCGATGCTGCGCGGACCCACGAGTGCCGCACGGCCACGGCGTGCCGCGATGGTCTTTGTGTACTCCGCGCCCGCGCGCCCCTCGTTCAGCGCATCCTCAAGGCACTCACGCAGACTCTTGCCATCCGCATTCTCCGCGCGGAACGCATCGCGGATCGGGATGAGTGTGTCGAGCATGGTCTTGTCTCCGCGCTCGGCGCGTCCGCGCCGCTGGATCGCTGCAATCCCCGCCGTAAAGAGCTTCTCGAAGCTGTGCACGTCCAGCCGCGTCTGATCGTTCACCGCCTCACTCGCACGCACGAAGGCGATCCCGTAGAGAGGTCCTGCCGCACCGCCGACGTTCTCGATGAACGCGCGTCCAATGTGGTAGAGCACATCCTTGACCGGCGCATCCGCCGGAAGCTCCACCAGACGCTCCTCCGCCGCCGTAAACCCGCGCGCCATATTCAGACCGTGATCCCCATCTCCGGTTTTCGCGTCCACCGCCGTCAAATAATCCTTCTGTGCCATAATCGCGGTGATGACTGCATTCACCGCATCCCTTACGTTTGCCATCTCCATCGCACCATCTTTCCCGAAATTAGATTCTTCCATATTCTCATATCTGTCATTATAGCACGGGATTTCCCATAGGAAAAGAGGATTCACACATTTCAAGCCGGTTTTCTGAAAAGACAGATTTCAAATTGTTGGTACAAATTGCAATTCCCGTATTTGTCAAGTCTTGCGGCTCACTTTTTTTTATGCTATCATAATGCACAAGAAGGTGAGCCTTAGATGTGCGTATGCCTTAGCAATGTCTAACCTACAGATTATTTAGGGAATCCGAATTGATTCCGGTGAATGCGATACTCCTTCGGAGGACGCGGTAGTCGGACTTAGGGTACCCACCTGCTTTACGCAGGTATAGACATATAAGTCATACGGCATTTCAGACCCCTCTCTTGCGGTCAGAGTGGAACTGCCCCTGCGGCGGCTCTGTTCTGACCTTTTTTTGTATGCGCACAGCGGCAGGATTTTTTTGAAAAGAACCGAATAAATATAATGTTATACATGAACTCACACAGGATCAGGGGAGATCAACATGACGGATCCGGATAAAACGAACGAAGAAATGAACACCGCCGCGCCCAAAAAGCGCGGCCGCCCCAAAAAACGCATACAAGAAGATACGGAGGACACTGCCGCCAAGAAGCGCGGTCGTCCAAAGAAGGGGGAAACCGCTGCCGCGCAGGTCGCACCGCGCCGTCAGCGGCCTGCAGAGCTGGTCTTTGCGCTCGACATCGGCACGCGCAGCGTCATCGGTATCGTCGCCGAACAGCGGGATGGTCTTCTCCACATCCTCGCCACGGAACGCATGGAGCACAAGACGCGAGCCATGCTCGACGGTCAGATTCACGATGTTCCCCAGGTCGCCGCCATCATTCGCGAGGTCAAACGCCGCCTCACCGAGCGTACGGGCGCACTCAGCAGTGCCGCCGTGGCTGCCGCAGGGCGTGCACTCTACACGATGACGGCGGAGGCGGAGCAGGAGATCACGGGTACGATCACGCCCGCACAGCAGCGCGATCTTGACTTTGCGGGTGTCCAGGCAGCACAGCGGAAGCTCGCCCACTCGCATACAGTGGATGATCCGACGCGCTACTACTGCGTCGGCTACAGCACAATCCGCTACGAGCTCGACGGCAACGAGCTCAAAACCCTCATCGGGCAGCGCGGCAGACACGCAAAGGCGACGGTCATCGCCACCTTCCTCCCGCGTCAGGTCGTCGACTCCATGCAGTCGGCGCTGCGCGAAACACATCTTGAGATGCGCGCGCTCACCCTCGAACCGATTGCGGGCATCAATGTCCTCATCCCCCCCACAATGCGTCACCTCAACCTCGTCCTCGTGGACATCGGCGCAGGCACGTCCGATGTCGCCATCACGCGCGGCGGCTCTGTCATCGCCTACGGCATGGTGCCAATGGCGGGCGATGAGATCACGGAGGCGATCTCGCGTGAGTACCTGCTCGACTTCAACATCGCCGAGGACATCAAGCGCAAGGCGGCGGACGGACAGGATGTCTCGTTCACGGACATCCTCGGCATGAAGCTCGCACTCACTGCCGATCAGGTTCTCACCGCGATCAAGCCCGGGGTCGAGAACCTTGCAACGGCGATTGCAAAGCAGATTTTGGATCTGAACGGAGAACCGCCACAGGCGGTTATGCTGGTCGGCGGCGGTGCGCTCACGCCCATGATGCCGGAGCTTGTGGCGGGTGCACTCGGCATTCCCGAGGCACGCGTCGCCGTGCGTCAGCCGGATGAGGTGGACGGCGTTGCGGAGCTGCCCGAAGAACTCCACGCCCCCGATGCGGTCACACCGCTCGGCATCCTGAAGATCGCTTCCATCAACACCCTGCACTTCCTCGCCGTCTGGATCAACGACATCGAGTACAGCCTCTTTAACTTCCGCGAACTCAATGTCTCCGACGCGCTGCTCGCGGCCGGCATCAGTCTCAGGAAATACAACGGCCGCCCCGGCATGGGGCTCATGATTACCGTGAACGGTGAGCGGCGCAGCTTCCCCGGCACGATGGGGACACTCGCACAGATCACAATCGACGGTAAGAGTGCGGGGCTTGACTCCCCCATTCACGACGACTGCCGCATCAAGCTCGTCGCGGGAGAGAACGGCACGCAGCCGGAAATCCGGCTCAGGGAAGTCATCGGCACAGCGGATAGCTACACCGTTACACTCAACGGCGAGGAAAAGACTGTCACGGCAAGCATCCTCGTCAACGACAACATTCCGAGCGGCGATCCTGTCCTGCGCGACGGCGATGTCATCATCTCACGGCGCGAGCGCACCCTCGGCGAGGTGCTCCGCGCAGAGCACCTGCCGCCCACGGGACGCCGCATCTCCTACACACTCAACGGCGAGGCGCGTCGTTTCTCCACACAGCCGAAGATCACGCTGAACGACGGGCCGGCGCCGCTCTCCACCATGCTGCACGAGGGCGACGTGATCGAGTACGAGGAGACTGCGATCCCAACGCTCGCGTCCGTACTGAATCTCTCCGCCGCCGCCTCCTATGCGACCATCACTTACGAGGGAGAGGAACACCACATCCCCGCCGCCGGCTTTACTCTCACGATCAATGGGCGTGCGGCATCGCCGGATACCATCGTGGAGGACGGTGCCGTCATTGCCTATCAGAAGGGTACAGGCACGGCGAACGTCAGCGAGGCACTGCTTGCGGTCGGCTTCACCCCGCCGCCCGCGACGAGCCGCGTCACCTTTACGATCCTCGTCAACGGAGTCAAGGCGGACTTTACCAGTCCCATCCGCACGGGAGATACCTTAGAAGTCCAGTTCACGCCGCTGGAAAGTATGACTCCCGCCCCCGCCGCGCCCGTTGGAGACACCCCTGCAGCGAGCGCCATTCTCTCCGGCATTGCCGCACGCGCGGGACTCATGCAGGATGCGCCAAGCCACGCGGAAACGAATGTGGAGGGAGTACACGAGCCGCCGGCACCAAAGCCACCGCAGACCGGCGGTACGATTACAATTGACTCTCTCATGCGCTACGATTAATTGCCGCAACGAAAAAAGAGCCTCTGCCTCGGCAGAAGCTCTTTTTTGGAAGCACCGGGGTTTTGCAATCGGTCGATTCATGCCCCCCTACTGTTCCTCCCGCAGGGATTTCCAGCGGTCATGCAGCCAGAACCACTCCTCGGGATAGCGACGAATCCACGCCTCGATGCGGTCGCTGACACACTGCGTCACGCGCCGCACATCCGCCGCACGGTCGTCGGTCTTGTCGGGGGAAAGGGGCGGCTCGACGGTAATTACGTGATGCCCATTTTCCTCCCGATGGATGAACACAGGGAAGATCGGCGCCTCGCAGCGACGCGCAATCGCCGCCGCTCCTGTAAAGGCATTGGTCGGCTGCCCGAAAAAGTCAACAATAACGCCATCGCGCAGCGCAGGATCCTGATCGCTGATGAGCCCAATGATCCATCCCTCGTCGATCATGCGGAACATCTCGCGCACGCCCGAACGATAGGTGACGTGTATCCCGACGAGGGAACGATACTCATTGATGAAGCGATCCATCCCCGCCGAGCTCTGCCGCTTCGCTACGCCCACCAAAGGAAAGCCCGCCGCAGCGAATGCACCGCCCATGAGTTCCCAGTTGCCGCTGTGCGAGGTCGCAAAGACCGCCCCGCGCCCTTCCTCGACAACTGCACGCAGTTCTTCCACTGCGCCCGTCAGCGTAACATAGTCACTCATGTGCTGCTGCATAACGGGAAAACGCAGCACCTCCATCAGCATCGGACCGAAACGCAGACTGCTCGCACGCGCGATGCGCGCCGCCTCTTCCTCCGAAACGCCAAGACAGCGCATGACCTGCTCCCGTGCGAGTGCCTTGCGCCGTGCAGGGATAAAGATCCACGCGAGCCGCGCAAGCCCCGTGCCAAGCGCCATTGCAGCACCGTGCGGCAGGAGACAGATCAGACGGCTGAGGAGCTTCATCGCAGCATAGGAAAACATCTCAGTCCTTCCCGCGCAGATCCGCGAGCTCCTTTTCGAGGGATTTTATTTTTTTCACCATCTCGGGCAGACGGCGGATCGCCGCCTGCACGCGCAGCCACTCCGTATGCGGCTGCACAGGGAAGCCCGCACAGAACACGCCCTCCGGCATATCTCCGATGATGCCGGAACGTGCGGCATAGACCGAGTTTGCACCGATATTGATATGACCGACGGTGCCGACCTGACCGCCGAATGTAACGTTGTGCCCGACCTTCGTCGAACCGGAGATGCCCGTCTGTGCAACGATCAGACAGTTCGCACCGATGTTGCAGTTGTGGCCGATGTGCACGAGGTTGTCGATCTTCGTCCCCTTGCCGATCACCGTCGCACCGAGCGTTGCGCGGTCGATGCCGACGTGTGCGCCGACCTCCACATCATCCTCAATGACGACACCGCCAACCTGCGGTACTTTCGTATGCACTCCCGCCTCCGTCGTAAAGCCGAAGCCATCCGCACCGATGACCGCGCCGCTGTGGATGGTGCAGCGCGCACCGATGCGGCAGTGCTCGCGCACCGTCGCGCTCGAATAGAGCACGGTATCCGCACCGATCACACTGTATTGTCCGACGTAGGCATGGGGATAGATCGTTGCCCCCGCACCGATGACCGCATGGTCATCGATATAGGCAAAGGGCAGGACGGTCACGCCCGCCCCGATCTTCACGTCCGTTCCGACGTATGCCCGATCACTCACTCCGACGCTGTGCTCAATCGGCGGAGTAAAGATCGTCAGAAGCTTCGCGAACGCCGCTTTTGGGTCGGCAACATAGATCACGGGACAGGCAAAGCCCTCCGTCCCCGTCGGCAGGAGGAGCGCTCCCGCCTTTGCACCTGCACGCGCCGCCTCTATGTGCGGCGGCACGGCAAAGGCAAGCGCGTCCGCCCCCGCCTCATCCAGTGCTGCAAGTCTCTGAATGACACGCGTGCCGTCGCCGCTGACTGTGCCGCCGACGAGACCTGCGATCTCATTGACCGTCTTTTCCATGCGCATACACCTCCTATTGGAGTTTGCCGATCACTTCGTCCGTGATATCCACACCGCCCGCAAACACGGTCGGTGTTTTCTCAGAGCCGGCATCCAGCACGATGTCCAGCTTCTTCGCCTTGACAATGTCCTGTACGGCGACGTTCAGTTTCTGCTCATACTGGATCATATACATCTGATTCAGTCCAGCCATCTTGCGCTGCGTCTCCATCTGGAGCTGCTGTGCCTCCTCGGTGGTCATATTCGGACTCGCCTCAAACTTCGCCTGTGCTTCCTTCTGCGCCTCCATGAGCTTTTCATTTGCCTCGGTGACCACCGCCTTGATCTGAGGGGCTTCCTGCTGCACACGCTCACGATCCATCGTACCAATATGTACCTGACCGCAGCCGGCAGCACACGTGCTCACGATAAGAAGGCAGACCGCAGCCGCCTTGCTGAAAACATTCATCTGTATAAAGTCCTTTCCATTCGTTCCAATTCGGGAATATGTCATTGATGTGCGGCAGGTACGATCTGCTGCATCTCGCGCACCATCTGTTCCGTCACGTCGCGTACGTGATCGCCGAGAATCGGCACATATCGGGACGTAACAAAGAGTTCGGTGCGCGGCAGGAAACGGCTCCCTTCCGCCTCTGGAGAGGCGAGTACAAGGGAGAGATGATACTGAATCGCCAGTTTTGCCGCACGGCTGCGTACATCACGCATGATCTCATCGGCAAGGGCATCCGCCTCCGCACGCACGGAGGTGAGACGTATCGCCCGCTGCATTTGAAGCGCCCTGCCGTCCTGCGCCGCCAGAGCACGTTCCGTCTCTTTGATGCTGCGCTCCTCGACCTCCTGCTGCATACGCTGTGCCTCGCCCTTCTGTGCTTCCAGCGTCTCCTGCATCTGCCGCGTCCACTCCGCCTCGCGCGGGTTGATCTGTGCGGCGACGCGTGCCCGAATCTCCTCCTGCCACTGGCGGTAGAGCTCCATCTGACGCGCAGCACGCTCGTGCTTGAGCATATCGCGCTCGGCTTCCCAGTTCGCACGCTCACGCGCCAGCTCTTCCTCACTGACCTTCGGACCGTGCATGGCACGCTGATTGTCAATCTTGAGGTTGATGTTCAAAATGGCGTTCAGATAGTCGTCATCAATCGCCTTTCTGCGTGCCTCGTAGTCTGCCTCCGTCGCCGCGCGAACTGACTCCGTCAGGGTCTTCTGCGCACGCTCGAGTTCCACGCGCGCCGAGAGTACCGTCTGTGCGTTCTTCTGCCAGACAGAATCCTCGAACGGCTGCGGATCCGTCGCGGGCGGCGCGATCTCCGGCAGGGGTGGCAGATCGCGCAGGAGCAGTGTGAGTGTGCGCTCCTCAGCACGCAGTGCCGTAAGGCGTACATAGGAGGGATGTGCCGCCAACACCTCCGCCATCCGCAGTGTACCGATATCGGGTTCCGGCATCGGTGTCCTGCGTTCCGGCGCAGCATAAAACAAGGCGAGAAGGAGCAGCAGAAGGATCGCCCCGCCCGCAAGGACTTCCCTGCGTTTTGTCCGCCATAGCGCCCCCACGGCACACCTCCTCATTATAAAAATGTACCGAGCAGAGCTCTGCCCGGTACATATGCACATTCCCTGCGAATTACTTGCCCAGCTGCTTCACAACATCCTGCGTGATGTCCTGACCGCCATAGACGACAGAACCCTTTTCAATGACGACGGAGAGTCCCTTTTTCTCAGCGACACTCTTGACTGCATCCTGGATGCTCTTGTCGATCGGCTCCATCAGCTCTTCATTCTTCTGCTGAAGGCGCTGCATCGTCTGCTGGTAGTAGTCCGCCTTCTCCTGGTCGTTCATGCTTGCCGACTTCGCTTCGAAGTCCGCCTGTGCCTCCTGCGAAGCCTTCTGCATCTCCGCATTCGCCGCTGCAAGCTGCGGATGCTGGCTGCCGACCTGACGGTAGTCCACAACGCCCACGGAGGACGTCGCCGCCGAGGCAATGCCCGAGCCGCTCTGCGTGAGTGCGAGCGCAACCACCGAGCCGACGAAGACGACGGCGATGAGAATGCTGATAATCTTAACCTGCTTCTGCTGCAATTTGATCATGAATATAATCTCCTTTTCTGACCAGATCTGTCGGTTAACCAATCAACCGAACGCTCCCATTATAGCAAAGAGCGCCGCACAGTTCAATATTATTTTGTCGCACGATATGCAACCATCGGCATCTCCGAAAACTCCATATCCGTGATTTTTGGGCAACTCAGCGGATGGTTCAGCCAGTTCTCATGCGTAAAGGTCACATCCACGGTCTTTGGCCCATCCTGAAAGCGATAGGTGGAACTGTAGACACCGTCTACAATGCTCTGCTGGACGAAAGTCGCCTTGCCGTACATCCCCTCCATATCGCTGAGGGTCAGATCCGGCGGGAGGCTGTCGAAATTCTCCTTCGTGATGACATTCTGTGCATCGACCCCCCCTTGCAGAGCCCCGGGTCCGGGTGCACGCTCCGCCGTCTTTCCGCCGCAGCCCGCGATGAGCATGGACGAGGCGGCAAATGCTGCTGCCACAAGACCAAGTTTGCTGACGTTCATCATAACACTCCCTCTTTCCGATAAAACTCTCCAAAACACCTTTTTATCATACACTATTCCAGACGTTCATTCAAGAAGAAAAAAGAACTGGCTCTTTGTCATATGTTACGGAAAATCGGAAATAGCGATGTGCGATGCTCCTAAGCAAACCCTAGTGGAGCAAGCGGAGAAAAGCGTTCGACTCGCCCCCAACGAATTTCTACCGTTCAAGCGAAGCGCGTTTAGAAATTCGTTGGTATTTAGGCAAACGAGAACGCGACCGCTTGCGTAACTAAGCGTTTGCGTGGAGCATGCACGGGTTCGTTCCGTAACATTTATCATAGAACCAAAGAACTCCTCACGGCTGCACCGCCCGTCGATAGAGACGCAGCTTCTCGCGCCCCTCGGTCGGGAGCGTGCCCAGCTGCTCCCATCCCATAGCCACAAGATTCTGCTCAAATGCGTCGAACGCATGGCGCTCCACCACGAGGTACACCGTCCGATCGCGCGGCAGCTCGTCGATGGGCAGGAATGGCATGACATTCTTGCTGTTCCAGCTCATCTCCTTCGGTGCACGCGCTGCAATCTCCTCACGCGTCGCGAGCGCATACATCGTATGCCCCGTATAGTAGGGCACGGTCGCCGTATAGTCTCCGTAGCAGACGAGGAGATCGTCCGGCTTCATCGTCTGCGCGAGGATTGCCGCCGCCCCCTTGCCGCTGAAATGTCCATCGCGCTCGGAGTAGTTCGTCACAACGAAGACAACGGCAAGATAGAGCCCCATGCCGAGGATCGCCCCTGCCTTCAGCACGCGCGGATTCTTTGCGAGGAGACGTGCCGTCAGGATCGCCGTCGGCAGAAACGCGGGGAAGCTGTACGTCGGATACTTCGTCGCCATGAACTGGAAGAACACAGGCACAACAATCGCCCAGACAAGCAAGAAGAGAGTGCGCACGTCGATGTCAGGGCGAATCCGCCACGCACGATAGAGCGCGAGCGGCAGAGCAAAGCTCCACGGGAACATCCCGATGAAGTAGATGCCGAGGTAGA
>ERZ772957.557-NODE-557-length-29208-cov-7.950160_pt1 | contig 29208 bp, 35 predicted proteins | sample MGYA00580682_ERZ772957 | MGnify/ENA primary metagenome ERZ772957 (study PRJEB29015, sample SAMEA2737921) | human oral metagenome | biome: human oral; feature: human-associated habitat; material: dental | place: China | collected 2025 ...
GCAGGCCCTGGCGGCTTCCGCCATGGCGCGGCAGGTGGCCAGCTCGTGCAGGCCGAGGGCGAACCGGACCAGGGGCATCCGTTTTGGTGACATGGAGAGCGAGGAGACTCCCAGGCCGGTCAGCACCAGGGCCATCAGCGGGTCACCTGCCGACTCGCCGCAGACCCCCACGGGACTCTCATTGATCCGGCCGCCTTCGCAGGCCGCCGCCACCAGGTCGATCACCGCGGGCTGGAACGGGTCCAGGAGGTCCGCGAGTTCCCCGACCATCCGGTCAGCGGCCATGGTGTACTGCGACAGGTCATTGGTGCCGATGCTCGCGAAATCACAGGTGGCGAGGAGGTGGCGGGAACGCAGCGCGGCGGACGGCACCTCGATCATGATGCCCGCCACAGGCAGCCCCGCTTCGTGGGCGGTTTCCGCGAAGGCCCGTGCCTGATCCGCAGTGGCGATCATGGGGGCCATCACCTTCACGCTCGCCCCGGTGCGGTGCTGCGCCTCCGCCAGTGCGGCGAGTTGGTCTCTCAACAGGTCGGGGCGTTCCTCCATCAGGCGGTAGCCTCGGCGGCCCAGCGCGGGGTTGGGTTCCGGCCCCAGATCCGCGAACGCGAGTGGTTTGTCGGCCCCGGCATCGAGGGTGCGTACCGTGACGGGGCGGGTCCCGAAAGGCGTCAGTACCGCTTCGTACAGGTCCGCCTGCTCCGCCACGCCGGGCGCGTTCTGGGCGTCCAGGAACACGAACTCGGTGCGGAACAGGCCAACCCCTTCGGCGGCCGTGAGCGCGGCGGCACGGGCGTCGTTGACGTCCCCTATGTTTGCCAGCAGCGCCACCGGGTGCCCGTCGGAGGTGCTGCCCGGCGAGGTCAGTTCGTTGAGCTGCGCCAGGCGTTCGCTTCGGGCCCGTAGTTTCGTCTTCACGGTCTCGTCGGGATCCAGCACCACGGTCCCGGACTCGCCGTCGAGGGCAACGGTGGTTCCGTCGGGGATCTCGAGCGCCCCGGCCACTTGGACGGCGGCAGGCAGGCCGCGCTGCGCCGCGAGGATCGCGGTGTGACTCGTCCTGCCTCCCCCAGAAGTGATGATGCCCAGCACCAGGTCCGGGGAAAGCATGGCGGTTTCCGCGGGAGCCAGGTCCTCGGCCACCACGATGCTCGGTTCCGTGAGCTCGGGAACCCCCGGAACCGGGCGGCCCAGGAGAACGGCCTCCGCCCGCATCCCGACGTCGCGCAGGTCAGCGACCCGCTCGGCGAAATATCCGCCGAGGGCCTCGAACTGCTCCGCATAGCCGGCGACCGCGGCCTGCAGCGCATGAGCGGGGCCGGTGTGGCCGTCGAGGTTCTGTTCGACGGCCTCGATCAGTCCAGGGTCGCGGGCGATCATGGCGGCGGCGGCAACCATTTCCGCGGCGTCCCCTTCCAGTTTTGCCGCCTTGGCGTCGAGATCATCCGCGACGACGGACAGGCTATCCGCAACCCTTGTCAGGTCCTGTTGTGGATCCGCCGAGCAGGGTTCGGTCGCGGGCAGGGGCTGGGGTGGCTGGACGACGGCCACCGGGCCGATGGCGCTGCCGGGGGAGACTCCGATTCCGGTCAGGGTGCGCATGGTGTTGGTCATCCCTTCGCGTCGTGATCGACGGCGAGGAAGGCCACGAGTTCGTCGAGGAAGGCGTCGCCGTTCTCCGCCTCGCAGGAGAGTTCGACCTCCTCCCCGCACTTGACGCCCAGGGACATCACCGCCAGCATCGATGCCGCGTTGACGGGTTTCCCGCCGGGACGGGAAATGGTCACGGGCAACCCGGAGCGGGTGACCTTCTGGACGAACAGGCTCGCCGGGCGGGCGTGAAGGCCGACGGAGGAGGCGATGATTGCGGTGCGGGTGGTCATGGGTTTTCCTTGTCTGTGTTCGGATTGCCCGTACTCAGTCGGTGAGCACGGTGTTCAGGTCTGGTTCGGGAGTGCTCGTGACCGTCACGGCCCCGATCTCCTCGGGGCCCGGCACGGCGCTGCCGGGCAGGGCCACCGCGGCCGCCCCCCACGCGACTCCTCGGCCCAGGGCGGTTGCTGGGTCGCCCCCCGCGGTGAGGGCACTGAGAACCCCGGCCAGCAGGCAGTCACCGGCACCCACCGTGGAACGTGGTTCGGTGACGGTGGCCCTGGCGTGGTGGATGTCATCGGAGTCCACCCACAGGGCACCGTCGGAGCCCAGGCTCACCACGACCACTCCGATTCCGCTCGCTATCAGTTCGCGGGCGGAATCGACCACGGCTCTCAGGGTGGGAAGTTCTCGGCCGGTCAGTTCGGAGAGTTCCTCCCGGTTGGGTTTGATCAGCCAGGGTTTGGCCGCCACGGCGGCGGCCAGCGGGGCTCCCGATGTGTCGACGGCGACCCTGCCGGGGTGCCTGGCGATCATCCCCGCGAGGAACGCCTCGTCCGTGCCCGGCGGTAGGCTGCCGCACAGAACCACGGGGCCGGTTGCCCCGTCCACGGCTTTCCCGAGCCGCTCCACCTCGTCGGGGGACAACTCGGGCCCGGGTTCGTTCACCTTGGTGGTGACCCCCGCGGGATCGACGATGGCTATGTTCGTCCGCGTGGTCCCCGCGATGGGGACGGCGTCGAAGGGAACCCCGGCGTTTTGTAGCAGGCGGGCCAGCAGTTCACCGTCCGGGCCGCCCAACGGCAGCACGGCACGGGCGGGATGGCCGTTGCGGATCAGGGCGTGGGCCACGTTCACCCCCTTGCCCCCCGGGTCGATGCGGCTGCTGACGGCTCGGTTCACCTCGCCCGGCAGCAGGTTCTCCACAAGCACGGTGCGGTCGATGCTCGGGTTCGGTGTCAGGGTAACGATCATGCGCGGGCCACCTCCATGCCTGCGTTGTCGAATGCCTCGGTGGTTTCGTCGTCGAGGCGGGAATCGGTGATGAGGAGCGAGACCTCCTCGACGTTGGCGAAGCGCTGGAAATGGCTCAGACCGGCCTTGCTGGCGTCCGCCAGCACGATTCGGCGCCGGGAGGCCGCGACCATGGCCCGCTTCGCATCGGCCTCCGCCAGGTCCGGGGTGGTCATGCCCCGGTCCAGACTGAAACCGTTGGTGCCCAGAAAAGCAACGTCTATGCACGTCCCGCTCAGAGCCCGTTCCACCCAGGACCCCACCGCGGCCCCGGTGCGGGTTCTGACCTGCCCCCCCAGCAGGTGCAACTGGAGATCGGGGTGGTCCGAGAGCACGGCCGCTATGGCCACCGAGTTGGTCACCACCGCCAACCCCAGGTCATTTGTCAGCAGCCGGGCCAGCGCCAGGGTGGTGGTGCCGGAATCCAGCAGGATGGTGCCCTGGCCGGGCAGCTCCGCCAACGCCCGTTCGGCGATGCGTTGCTTTTCACCCGCCCCGATCCCGAGGCGCTGCAGGATGCTTGGCTCGCGGTCGGTTTGGGCCACGGGCAGGGCCCCGCCGTGGACGCGCCTCACCAGCCCCCGCTGTTCGAGAACGGTGAGATCACGCCTCACGGTTTCGGGGGTGACGCCGAGCCGCTCCGAGATCTCCGTGACGTCCACGCGCCCCTGGGTATGGGCTGCGTCGACGATGGCTTCCTGCCTCTCGGCGGCGTACCGGATCCGGGAGGTCGGGGCGGTGGCGTTCATCAGAGCTCCTGTCAGGGTTCCACGGTGACCTTGATGGCCTCACCGCGCTCGACGATCCCGAATGCGTCCATCACGTCGCGGAGCCTGATGCGGCGGGTGATGAGGTCGGCCACGGGTACCTCACCACTGGCAATGTAATCCAAGGCCCGGCGGTTGTGCTCAGGTGCCGAACCGTTGGCGCCGTGAATGTGCAGCTGCCGGTAGTGGACGAGGTTGGAGTCCAGCGTGATGGTCGGGTTTGTCTTGGGAAGCCCGCCGAAGAAGCTGATCCTCCCGTTGCGGGCCGCCATCGAGACCGCCTGTTCCTGGGTGATGTTCGCGGGGGTGGCGGTGATGACCACGTCCGCGCCTCGTCCGCCGGTGAGTTTCAGGATTTCCTCGACGATGTTCACCTCGGACGCGTTGATCACGACATCCGGCTGCACCGCATCGGCCGACATCTTCAACCGTTCGGAATTGATGTCGACCAGGATGATGCGCCCGGCCCCGTGGACTCCGCGGGCGATGCGCACGTGCATGCAACCGATGGGGCCGGCACCGAAGATCACCACGTCATCACCCGGCTCGATTCCGAGCTGCTCCTGGGCGTTGATGGCGCAGGCGAAGGGCTCGGCCGCGGAAGCCTCTGCGAAACCGACCCCGTCGGGGATGCGGTTCATGCCGTCGACCGCCAACACCTCGTGGGGAACGATCATGTACTCGGCAAAACCTCCGTCGTACTGGTAGCCAACGGAGGTCTGGTTCTGGCAGACGGCCATCCATCCCTTCCGGCACTCGTGGCACTTCCCGCAGGGAACCGCGGCTATGACCTGGACCCGGTCGCCGGGTTTCCAGTCGCCGGCGACCCCGGAACCGACCTCCACCACCTCACCCGCGATCTCGTGTCCGATGATGCGGGGCGGGGTCAGGTTCTGGTGCCCGTTCTTGCGGATCTTCACGTCGGTTCCACAGGTCGAGCAGTTCTTCACCCGGATCTTCACCTCGTCTGTTCCGCAGGTGGGTTCCGGCACGTCCTCCAGGCGCAGGTCCTCAGGGGCGTAGAAACGCAGGGCGAGCATTCAGTTCTCCTTTCCGAAGGCGCCGAGCAGGCGCAGGACGTTGTCAGGGTCGGTGGTGATGCGCAGCTGGGCGGCGGCGTCGGGATCCATCAGCACCTCGGCGAGTTCGCCGAGGATCTCGACGTGTTCCTCACCGCGGCTCGCGATCGGGATGCAGACGAACACCCGTTCGCCGTCCCAGTCCACCCCACCCGGGAATTGCAGGAAGCCGAGGCAGGTGCGCTGGATGTGCTCCCGTGATTCGTTGGTGCCGTGGGGGATCGCGACCCCTTCTCCGAGGTAGGTGGGCACCTGGTGTTCGCGTTCGAACATGGCGTCGGCATAAGGCTGGGTCACGGCGCCGACGGCGACAAGCAGGGAACCGCACTGCGTGATGGCATCGGTTTTGTCGGTGGCGGTCAATCCGAGGCGGATGGTTTCGCGGGACAGGATTTCAGACAAGGTTCTCTCCTGATTTGATGGCGTTCTCGACGCGGGCGAAGGCTGGGTTGCCGAGGAACTGTTCGAAGGTGATGATGACGGCGTTGGGGGCGACGTTGCGGGCCCGATCTGCCAGGCCCGACTGACACATGATCAATTCGGTCTCCGGGCTGACCTCGTTGATGGGGGAGTGGGACACCTCGACACCGTGGGGGGCCAGGCGTTTCTTCATGGAACTGGCCACCATGACGCTGGAGCCCATCCCTGCGTCACAGGCGATGACCAGCTTTTTCACGTCGCGGCCGTTGAGCACGCGGGTGCCGGTGGCCGGGGCCCCGGTTTCCTCGGCAGGGGATTTTGTGGCATCGGACGGGATCCGGGATTCGGCCGCATGCTCTGGCGCGGATTCCCCGGCATCGGCCGAGGTATCGGGCGCCTCGGTCTTCCTGCCCCGCCCGAAACCGAGCAGCAGGGAAGCGACCAGGAAACTGACCACTGTGGCGGCGATCACCGCGGACAGCACCGCAACGTATCCGCCGCGGGGTGTGACCGCCAGGTAGGCGATGATGCTGCCGGGAGAGGCCGGGCCGACGAGACCGGCGCCCGTGATGCTGCCGACGAGCAACCCGCTCACCCCACCCGCGATCGAGGCGACGATGAGAACCGGCTTGGCGAGGACGTAGGGGAAGTAGATCTCGTGGATGCCACCGAAGAAGTGGATGATGACGGCACCGGGTGCGGTGCTGCGCAACGCTTTCTGGCCGAAGAACCACACCGCCAGCAGGACTCCCAGGCCGGGGCCGGGGTTCGATTCCACCATGAACAGGATGGACTGTCCCACTTCCTGCGCCTGTGCCGCACCCAGCGGGGACAGGACACCGTGGTTTATGGCGTTGTTCAGGAACAGCACTTTCGCGGGTTCCACGACGATGGAGGCCAGTGGCAGCAGGCCGTTGTCCACCAGGATCTGGACTCCCTGACCGAGCAGGTTGACCAGGAAACCGACGACGGGACCGATCCCGAGGCGGGCCAGAATGGCCATGATCATGCCGATGATGCCGAGGGAGAAGTTGTCCACGAGCATCTCGAACCCGCTCGCCACCCGGCCGTGGACCGCCCGGTCGAACTGCTTGAGGACCCAAGCGGCGAGCGGCCCCATGACCATGGCGCCCAGGAACATGGGGGTGTCGCTGCCGATGATCACGCCCATCGTCGCCAAGGCCCCGATGACCGCGCCGCGTTGTCCGTGGACCATCCGGCCGCCCGTGTAGCCGATGAGGATGGGAAGCAGGTAGGTGATGATCGGGGTCACCATGGTGGCCAGGGTCTCGTTGGGTGTCCACCCCTTCGGTATGAAGAGGGCGGTGAGCAGACCCCAGGCGATGAATGCACCGATGTTGGGCATGATCATCCCTGCCAGGTGACCTCCGAAGCGCTGGATGCGGGCACGGAAGCCACTGCCTTCGAGGTTCTTGTTGACACGCGCATCCGGTAGGGACATGCGAATCACCCTTTCTGACTCCGATGTCTGAATGTGTGGCTTCGAGTGGGTTTCAAAGCCAATATCGGAAGAATACGGGCAGAAACGGGAAGAGTCAAGCTGTGAACGGGTGGAAACAGAAATGATCTGTGGGTCGTATCGGACTGAAACGGGCAGATTCTGTGAAGGGGCTGGTCAGGGCCGGTTCCTGAGCACCCGGGACGGCCACCACACCATGGGGCCGATGTCCTGGATCAGGGCGGGGACCAGCAGGGTACGCACGACGAAGGTGTCCAGCAGCACCCCGAAGGAGACGATGAAGGCGATCTGCAACAGGAACAGGATCGGGAGGACGGCCAGAGCGGCGAAGGTCGCCGCCAGCACCAGGCCGGCCGAGGTGATGACCCCGCCCGTGACCGCCAGCCCACGCAACATGCCCTCGCGTATTCCGTGCTCCAGTGCCTCCTCACGCACCCGGGTCATGAGGAAGATGTTGTAGTCGATACCCAGGGCCACCAGGAAGACGAACCCGTACAGCGGTACCGACGGATCGGCTCCCGGAAGGTTCAGGACATGGTTGAACACGACGGCAGCCACCCCCATTGCGGTCTCGAAGCTGAGGGCCGTGGTCGCCACCAGCAGCACGGGGGCCGGCAGGCTGCGCAACAGCAGGACGAGGATGATCAGGATCATCGTGAGCACCAACGGAATGATGAGGGCCCTGTCGTGTTGTGTGGTGGTCCGGGTGTCCAGATCGGTGGCGGTGGTGCCTCCGAGCCGTGCGGTCGGGATCGAAACGCGGCACCCCGGGACAGTATGAGGCCCGGCCCGGCAGGTGGGTGAGGTTCGGCAAGAAGACCAACGAGGCCAGAACTGCGAATGCAATACCTATCGCGGCCACCTGGCCGGGGGAACGGCTGGAACCAAGATCGCTGAACAGCAACACAGCGGGCCGTCGATCCCGCTGAAGGCCTTTGAGAGGTCGCTGGTGAAGCCCGCCGGACCCGTGACGTGGAAGTCCAATCCCGCGAGGTCGTGTGCCGCGATCACATCCCGGACGGAGCTGACGGTCCTGGAGACGTTCGCCGTCGCGTCCACCCCTACGAAGACCTGGACTGCCATGGAGTCCTCGGATGTGATCGGCGGCGAAACCGCGGCCACGCCCGCCATGGATCCCAGGTCCTGCCCGAGGGCCGCCACGGCCTGTTTCTGGGTCTCCGTCAGAGGGCTCTCCCTGGTGAACACGGCGATGGCGGGGATCTGATCGTTGCCCACGAAATCGCGATACCGCTGCCCGACGACGGTTGCCTCCGCGCTGGTCGGAAGGAAACTCGCCTGGTCGTTGTGCGCGACCTCGCTGACCTTCCCGAAGAACGGCCCGCCGATCCCACCTGCCAGCAGTCAGCACAGGATCAGGGCGATTGGAGTGACGAGACGAGCCGTTCGGGTTCTCATGGGCGATGAGCCTACGGCTCTCGGGGGATCAAAGGGCGTAGTAGAGCTCGAATTCGTGCGGATGCGGCCGAATGGCAATGGCCTGGATCTCCGCGCGCTTGAGCCCCACCCAGGTTGCGATCAGGTCGGGGGTGAAGACGTCTCCCGCCAGCAGGAATTCGTGATCCGCCTCCAGAGCATCCAGCACCGCGCTCAGGCTGGCGGGCACGGTGGAGACCTCGGCGTGCTCCTCGGGGGGCAGCTCGTAGAGGTCCTTGTCGATGGGGGCGGGGGGCTCGATGCGGTTCTGGACGCCGTCGAGCCCTGCCAGCAGGATGGCGGCGAAGGCCAAGTAGGGGTTGCTCGACGGATCCGGGCAGCGGAACTCGATGCGCTTGGCCTTCGGGTTGGAACCGGTGATCGGGATGCGGATGCAGGCGGAACGGTTGCGCTGTGAGTACACCAGGTTGACGGGGGCCTCGAAACCGGGAACCAAGCGGTGAAAGGAGTTGACGCTCGGGTTGGTGAAGGCCAGCAACGCGGGCGCGTGCTTGAGGATGCCGCCGATGTACCAGCGGGCCATGTCCGACAGACCCGCATAGCCGTTCTCGTCGTAGAACAACGGTTTCCCGTCGCTCCACAACGAGGAGTGGACGTGCATCCCGGAGCCGTTGTCCCCGAAGATCGGTTTCGGCATGAAGGTGGCGGTCTTGCCGGCCTCCCAGGCGGTGTTCTTGACGAGGTACTTGAACTTCATCACGTCGTCGGCGGATTTCAGCATGGTGTCGAACCGCCAGTTGATCTCGGCCTGACCGGCGGTGCCGCACTCGTGGTGGGCGCGTTCGACCACCAGGCCCGCGTTCTCCATGTGGCGGACGATGTCGTCGCGCAGGTCACCGAAGTGATCGACGGGGGCTACGGGGAAGTAGCCGCCCTTGTACTTGACCTTGTAGCCCCGGTTGCCGCCGTCCTGCACGCGACCGGAGTTCCAGGCCCCCGCCTCGGAATCGATGTGGTAGTAGGAGGCGTTGGGGGTGGAGTCGAAGCGGATGTCGTCGAAGACGTAGAACTCGGCCTCGGGGGCGAAGAAGGCGGTTTCCGCGATGCCCGTGGAGATCAGGTAGGCCTCGGCCTTGCGGGCGATGTTGCGCGGGTCGCGGGAGTAGGGCTCCTTCGTGAGGGGATCGTGGACGAAGAAGTTGATGTTCAGGGTCTTCGACTTGCGGAACGGGTCGACGAAGGCGCTGGTCGGGTCCGGGAGCAGTGCCATGTCCGATTCGTGGATCTTCTGGAAACCAGCGATCGAGGAACCGTCGAAACTCAGGCCCTCGGTGAAGACCTCGGGGCCGAAGGAGCCGGCCGGGACGGTGAAGTGCTGCATCACGCCCGGCAGGTCGCAGAAGCGGCAGTCGATGGTCTCGATGCCCTCCTCCTTGACGAAGGCCAGGAGCTCCTCGGCGCTTGTGAACATGAACCCTCCAGTTGTCTTGTGAACTGGGACCACCCTACGGGGCCCAGATTGCCCAGATCTTCCGCCATCGTAACGGCGGTGTTACAGCGCGGAGGGCAGGCTCTGCCGGTTTCCGGGGTCAGTGCCGGATGGTCCTCGTGGTGGCTGTCGCGTCAGGGGCGAACCCAAGGCAGAATGGGCATAGTATGATATGTAGCATTCCTGCTATGAAAGCTGGTGTCTTCGCTACTGAGAGAGGGTGCGATTGAAGTGATTGTGGTCGAACAGGTCGAGTTCGCCTACGGCAACCTACCGGTGCTTCGGGGAGTGGATCTCAGGATCCGGCTGGGTGAGGTCGTGTTCCTCCTGGGACCCAACGGGGTGGGTAAGACCACCCTCGTCGAGTTGCTGCTCGGTTTCCTGTCGCCCGATTCCGGAACGATCCGGGTGCTCGGCGTGGATCCCGGGAAAGCGGATGCCGGGTTCTGGGGCAGGATCGGTCTCGTCCAGCAGAGCTGGTCCGATCACACCAGGTGGCGGGTGTGTGACCAGCTCGAATGGGTGCGCGCCATTCAGGCCACATCAGGGCGGTCCGGCTCAACCGTGGCTGAAGTGCTGCGCATGGTCGGTCTGGAGGACAAGGCCAAGGTTCGGCTCGGACGGCTCTCGGGAGGCCAGCGCCGGACCATCGACCTAGCCGCTGTTCTCCTGGGGAAACCGGAGCTGCTGATCCTCGATGAACCGACCGCGGGTCTGGACCCGGCCTCCAGGGCGCGGGTGCACGATCTCATCCTAGAGCGTGTCGATGACGCCGCCACCGTGCTGATGACCAGCCACGACCTGGCGGAGGTCGAAAGGCTCGCGTCGAGGGTGGTGATCATGGGCCGGGGCCGGGTCTTCGCGGACGGCACCGTCACCGAACTGCGTGAGCAGTTCTCCGGCACGGCCCAGGTGACCTGGCACGAGGCGGGTGAACGTCACGTCCACGCGACCAGCTCCCCCGAGGAGTTCGTCAAAACCCTCGATCTCGACGCCATCTCGGGTCTCACCATCACCCGCCCCAACCTCGAGGATGCCTACCTGGCCCTGACCAAGGAGGGGAAATGACCCGCGCAACCCATCCCACGTTCCTCGCGATTCTCCGCGCCGCTCTGGTCCAGGTCCGTGGGGACCTGCGACCGGCATTCGTCGGCGCGGGGATTTTCACTGCGTTCCTGCCGGCGCTGTTGATCCTCTGGCTGTCCCGGCTGAATCTGATCGGGGGCCCGGGAACGGACTCGCTCACGGTGGCTGGTTTCGTCGGCTCGTGGAGCTGCATGATCGTCATACAGGTGGGGGCGGAAACCTACATGGACCGCGTCGGGGGTGCCCTGCTGCGCGTCCGGGTCCTGCCGCACGGCCCGATGGTGTGGGCCATCGGCAAGACCATCTCGACCGCGGCGATACTCGTCGTGAGCCAGGTGATCCTCCTGGTGCTCGGGATGTTCCTGCTGAACGGCTTCCCGCTCGGGTGGGGGCAATTGATCCCCGTCGTCGGCCTGGCGATCGTCGCCTCCCTGGCGGCGGCGCCCATCGGTTTCCTGTCCGGAGCGGTGGCGCGCGGTTCCAATCTGCAGATGCTCTCCTACGTGCTGGTGTTCGCGCTGCTCGGGACCAGCGGGGCGGCCATACCGCTGGTGACGCTTCCCGGCTGGGTACAGGTCATCCAGCAGGCGCTCCCGTTCTACTGGTCCGGGCACCTGACCCGCTGGGCACTCGTCGGCGATCCGGCCTGGGAGGTGGGCGGTTCGTTCCAGCCGCTTCTGGCCTTCTGCGTGTTGACCGCTTGGGTTCTCGTGGGCTTCCCGGTTGCCGCGGCCCTGGTGCGTCGCGGTTTCCGCAAGGAGAGCATCGGTAGGCTTTCACGCATGCAAACCAACATTCGTTCCCTGGCGGGAGGATGACTTGGTGGAGGAGCGGGTCTTCAATCGCATTGCCGTCATGAGGGCAGATCGCAAGGTGAGCCGCCGGGAGCTGGCCGAGGCGCTCGGCGTCCACTACCAGACCGTCGGCTACCTGGAACGGGGCGAGTACTCGCCGTCATTGCATCTGGCGCTCAGGATCGCCAGGTTCTTCGAGGTTCCCGTGGAGTCAGTTTTCTCCCTCGACGATTTTCCCAGGTTGCAGTGATCCCGTGATGTAGTGCTGGAGCACGGGCCCGATCAGGTTGGCGACTTCGTCGGTGGAAAGGCTTGCCAGCGGTTCTATGCCGACGATGTGGCGTGCGATCACCAGTCCTGACATCTGGGATCCGATCAGGGAGGCCCGGAGTCGTCGTTCCGGTTCGGGGCCTTCGATGTGGGAGAGGAATCTGTTGAACAGGGAGCGTGTGACGAATTCTCGCAGCACGCCCTCGTGGCCCACCAGGACCCGCCGCACCACCGCCTTCAGGGCGGGGGCGGCGGGTGAGGTCCAGACCTTGTCGGCGGCGCGCACCAGCTGCCGTCCCCAGTCATCGGGTGATTCCGATACGACCAATGCCTCCAACTGTTCCGGGCGGATGGCGGCGTTCAGCACCGCCTGGAACAGGCCCTCCTTCGAACCGAAGTAGTGGTGGATCAGGGCGGCGTCGACCCCGGCCTCCTTGGCGATGGCGCGGGTGCTGACCGTCTCGAAGGACCGGGATGCGAACAGCTTCGCGGCCGCCTGCTGGATGCGCAGTTTGGTGCGTTCCGACTTCGAACCCCCGGGCAAGCGATCACCTCGTCTTTCTCGGCATGGAGGCCGCGGCGATGAGCAGGGAGGCGAAGATCACCCCGGCCAGGGCGGCGAACCGCCACCAGCTGTCCGAGCCTAGCTCCGGATTGGCCAGCACGTCGCGCACGACATCGACCGCCCATGTCATCGGCAGCCAGTTCGCGATGGCCTCCAGCACGTCCGGGAGCTGCTCCTTCGGGACGAGCAGGCCACAGAGAAACAGCTGCGGGGCGATGAAGACCGGCATGAACTGCACCGCCTGGAACTCGGTCCGGGCGAAGGCCGATGCCAGCAGGCCGAAGGCCACCCCGATCACTGCGCCCAGGAAGGACAGCAGAAGCAGGGCCCAGGCCGGGCCGGTCAGCTCGATTCCCAGTGGACCCAGCAGCAGGACCACCAGGATGCTGCTCTGCAGCACCGCGAGCAGGCCGAACACGCAGGCGTAGGAGACCAGCAGGTTCAAGCGCGTCAGGGGAGTGGTGAAGATCCGCTCCAAGGTCCCGGAGGCGCGCTCCCGGAGCATGATCACCGAGGTGACGATGAACATCATGAACATCGGCAACACGGCCAGCATGATCGGGCCGGTCGTGTCGAAGACGCGGGATTGCCCGGGTGGTGTCGGCAAATCGTGGAAGACGTAGTAGAGCAGGGTCAACAGCAGGGGCGGGATCAGGAGGATCAGGGCTATGGCACGCGGGTCGCCCTTCAACTGCGCGGCGATCCGGGCCACCGTGGCGAACGGTACCGATCGTGCGACGGCGTTGGTGCTCATCATGCCGCTTCCTCGATCAGGGCCATGAAAGCATCCTCGGGGGTGCTGGTTTCCGGTCTGCGCTGGAGAGCTGCCACGGGTTCGTGGGCCAGGAACCGTCCGTCCCGCATGAACAACACGGAATCGCAGCGGGTCGCCTCGTCCATGACGTGACTGGAAACCAGCAGTGTGGTTCCCCGACCCCCGGACAGCTGGTCGATGCGGCGGTGTTCCAGGCCGTCCAGATGCACTTTTTCGATGGCCCGGCGCGCCGAGTTGCGCCCGGCACCCAGCAGGCGTGCGAAGTAAGTGGTGTTGGCCAGCAGGGACGCATCGGTGTAGATGCTCACGGCCTGTGAGGTGTAGGCCACCCGTCGGCGCAGTCTCGGATGTCCGGCCGGCAGGCCCAGCAGCGTCGCCGAGCCCGCGGTGATGTGCTGCACTCCCATGAGGGTGCGCATCAGGGTTGTCTTCCCGCAGCCCGAGGGGCCCAGCAATCCCGTGACGGAACCGCGGGGCAGGGAGAGGGAGACCCCGTGAAGGATCTCGTTGTGGCCGCGCCTGACGACGAGGCCGGACGCGGAGACAGCTGATTCATCAAGTGATGAGCTCATCATGTGATGAATGGTACCTGTCTGGGTGACAAAGGGGAAGGGAAGGTCGGTCGGGCAGGGGGTCGGCCTCGGTCCGTGGCAGACCGTCATGAAAACAATCGCCTGCTCGCGACCCTCATCACCTTCGATGCGGGACGCCCCGGCGCGTGGCCACGGGGAGGTGCGGCGGTAGGTCGCTGCGCCAGCATCGGCTGACCCGGCTTTCGGGAAACTGGGCATACCATGAGACCCGATTACCGGGATGTCGTTGTTCGCGCCCGGGACTCTCAGTTTCTCCGAGGTGTCTGCTGCACCGAGAAGATGTGGAACTACCCGGAGGGCAACCGATGACTGGGATGAGGCTTCGCCCACTGCGGATCAGCGACACGTCCCGAGTTCTGGAGGCGTTCACGTCGGCCGGTGACATGGCCCGGCAGGGACGGGTCACCGATCCGTTGGAGGCGGAAGCCTATGTGGCGCGGCTGCTCGATCCTGATGCCTCACATCTGCCATTCGCGATGGCCGGGGAAAGTGATTTGTTGTTCGGGCTTGTTGCCCTGAGTGTCGATTCCGGGAACCGCAACGCTTGGTTCTGGTACTGGACCCATCCCGCGGCGCGGGGGCGTGGCTGGACGGGCCGTGCGGCGGCCACCGTCGCGAACTGGGCCCTGACATCGGGTGGGCTGCATCGCCTGGAACTCGGCCACCGGGTCAACAACCCCGCATCCCGAGGAGTGGCGCTCGCCGCCGGGTTCATCCAGGAAGGCATCGAACGGGAGAAATTCCCGATCGGCGGGCAGCGAATCGACGTCGCGACCTACGGACGCCTGGCGAGCGACCCCACCCCGCGAACCGAACCGTTGCCGATCACTGCTGTTCCGAACAGTGAGTAGACGCGGCATCGGCTGAGGTTTCCCGAAACATCGGCCGGGGCCAGCCAGGCGTCACCCGTCGGGCACAGGTCGGCGCAGTGGTCGCCGGGTCGGCCGGGATGTCCGGGTCCGAGACCTCGCCACCTGTTGACCCGCGAGGTGCCTCCGCCTAGGATGGTCTATACCATTTGAAGATCGCTCAAGGAGGAGCGGGGAGGAGAAATGAATGAACCGTGCGGGGCCCGCGATGGTTGTTGCGGTGCCGACCGTCATGATCCTCGGTTCCGGGGTGGCTGCTGGTTCACCGATCAGTTCATCGGTTTCGGGGTATCCCGGGCGCGAGAACGGGGTCGGGAGGCATGGAGACTCGTCCGTGCCAAGAACTTCAACCGGCCGCTGAAGGCCCGGGGAGGCGCCGGTCGGTTTCCGGGCAAGGACGAGAAGAACGCCGAGTACAACATGGACTGGGACTAGTCCGCGGGTGGCAAGATCTTCGTGGATCCCAACATCTGGCCCGCCGGTTCGTCCTATCCCGACTACTTTATGATCGGTATTCCCCGCATGAACTTCTACGAAGGAACGGAGAGCAGCGAGGACGTGCATCTTTACAATCCGTGATGGCTGTCATCGCTGGGTAGCCCACAACAGATCCGGGGAAATGAATCCATTCCCGGGATGCTAAGACTGTTTTTGCCGGAGGGATTCGCTCCGGCATCAAATTTGGAGGTATCAGTGGATCTCATTGCCAATATCGCTTCTGCGCTGGCGAACAATCTTTTCTCGCAGGTTGCCGTTCTCATCGGGCTCATCGCCTTAATCGGTCTCCTGCTTCAACGCAAACCCCTCGAACAGGTGGTGGGTGGTGCGGTCAGGGCCACCCTCGGGGTCGTGATCCTGAACATCGGCGTGGACATTTTCGTGGCGGGCCTGGTCGCCTTCCAGGCGATCGTATCCAGCGCTTTCGGGATCACGCCGCCGACCAGCACCAGCAACATGGCGACCTTCCTTGTGGGCAGGGGAACGGTGGTTCCCCTGGTGATTGCGTTTGGTTTCCTGATCCACCTCGTCCTGGTCGCCCTGTTCAAATCGGCGCGTTATGTTTATCTGACCGGGCACCTGATGTACTGGATGTCTCTGGTGCTGGTGGCCACGTTCGTGGAGGCGATTCCCGGGGCGGACCCCGTCGCCCTCACGGTGGTCTCCTCCGTTGTCGTCGCCTGCTACTGGACGCTGCAGCCGATGTGGATGGAACCACTCATGAAACGTGCCGTCGGCGGAGACAACTTCGGTCTCGGGCACACCACGTCCTGCTTGGCATTGCTGTCGGGATACGGCGCCAAGGCCCTCCGCTTGGGCGATCCGGTGAAACACGACACCGAGAAGATCCGGATGCCGAAGGCGATCTCCTTCCTGAAGGACATCAACGTCTCAACCGTGTTCGTCATCGGCATCATCATGATCGTCTCCATCTTCTTCGCCGATGGCGGCGTCGTCACGAAACAGATGGGCGACAGCACGATGGCCCCGGTGATGTGGGGATTCGTGCAGGCGTTGCGATTCGCGGCGGGAATCGCCGTCCTTCTCTACGGGGTCCGGATGTTCTTGGCAGAGATAGTTCCTGCTTTCCGTGGTATCTCCCAGAAACTCCTGCCGGGTTCCCGGCCCGCACTGGACATTCCCACGGTCTTCCCGAAATCCCCCACGGCCGTCATGATCGGTTTCCTGGCCTCGATGGTGACTTTCCTGGTCTGCATGGGTGTCTTCGCCACCGCCGGTTGGTTCGCGCTCGTCCCACCCATGATCATGCTGTTCTTCGGTGGCGGTGCCGCCGGAGTTTTCGGCAATGCCACGGCGGGCTGGCGCGGTGCCGTTTTCGGCGGGGTGCTCAACGGTTTGATCCTAGCCTTCGGACAGTGGATCGGCTGGGGCTGGTACAGTTCCACGGCCCCCGAGCTGGCCACTCTCGCGGATCCCGACTGGTATGCGATCGGCTGGTTGTTCCTCGGTCTCGGGAAAATATTCGAAGGACTCGGGGGCGTTGGGCTGTGGATCGTCGGCACGGCGGCCCTGGTCGTCACCGTGGCGGCCCTGCTGCTCGTCCGGAAACGCAGTGTCGTGAGCGCGGAAGGTGAAGAAACGGAGGAGAAGACGAAATGACGATGCCGGACCCGGTGAAGGTGCTCTGCGTCTGTGGCTTGGGGATGGGAAGTTCCCTGATCCTTCGCATGACCGTGGAAACCGCCGTCAACAGGATGGGATTGAACGCCGAGATCGATCACACCGATCTCTCATCGGCTAGGAGCATGGAGCCGGACGTGGTGGTCGGGCAGGGCATGCACACCGATGAACTGGAGGGAGTCGCCCCCGTCATCGTGTCGGTGGATGACTTCCTCGACGACGCTGTGGTCGAGGAAAAGCTCCGGGCCGCATTCTCGGCAGTGGGATGGGACGTATGCTGACCGCGGCGGCGGCGGGCACCGCCACTGGCTGGAGAAATGCCGTGCGCGCCGCCGCAGCGCTCCTCGTGGAGGCCGGCGCCACCACCCCGGACTACGGGGAGCGCTGCATCGGATCAGCCGAGGAACTGGGCCCATACTTCGTGTTGAGCCCCGGGGTGGCGCTGGCCCACGCCCGCGCCGAGGACACCTGCCTGCGCCCGGGATTGTCGCTGCTCCGACTGGATGGGCCGGTTGAGTTCGGCCACGAGGCGAACGATCCCGTCGATCTGGTGTTCTGCCTGGCATCTCCGGACAACGAAACCCACATGGCGGGTCTTCGGGCCTTCGCCCTCGCAATGTCCGGTGATCTAGCGGAAAGACTCCGCGGCGCTGCCCCTGACGAACTGGCCGGCCTGCTGGCGGAGGCATCAGCCGCATGAGTTCGCTGGGAAACTGGATCGACGAGGTGGTCGCTCACAACAGGAAACAGATTTCCGTCGCAGCGACGTGCATTGCCAGGACCCATCGCGCGGGAGGCCTCGTGTTCACGGCTGGTTCCGGGCATTCCTTGGCAATGGTGATGGAAACCTTTTTTCGCGCGGGAGGACTGGCCATCGTTCGTCCGTTGTTCCGCGCGGACATGCTGCCCCTGAACGGTGCCCTGAGATCGACGATGGCCGAACGGGAAACCGGTGTGGGAACTGAAGTGGTGGCCGCAGTCGATCCGGGCCCGAGAGATCTCGTCGCGATCTTCTCAAACTCGGGGCGCAACCCATACCCGGTGGAGATAGCAGAGGGGGCGAGAGCACGCGGGGCGGTCGTCGTAGCCTTGACCAGCGTCGGGGCGAGCCAAGCGAACCCGCCCCGGGGAGCTCACCGCCTCTATGAGGTGGCTGATGTCGTCCTCGACACCATGGTTCCACCGGGAGATGTGTCATCCCCGGCGGGGAACCCGGTGACCAGTCCGCTCTCCACGCTGGCCTGTTGTGCGCTCTGGACCGAGATCCTCGCGGACACCGTGGAACTTGACCCCGGGGTGCGCTTGTGGCGGAGCGCCAACCAGGACGGAAACGACGGCTTCAACACCGCTCTGGCCGGACAGCTGCGGGACCGGATACCCGAACTTTGAACAGGCCGTCACGAGGAGGGCAGCAGCTTTGCGGTGAATTCATAGGCATCCGCCCGGTACCAGGAAATCGTGTGTTCCGCGGGACGTTCCCGGATGAGGGTTTTGCGATCCATGCGGATAACCGGTGCCCCAGGCCTGATGTGAAGTGAATTGGCGATGTCCTTCGGGCATTCCACGGCGACGATCCGCTGCTCACCCGAGTCGAGGCGCAGGCCGTAACGTCTGCCAAGGGTTTCGTAGAGGGACTGCTCGGCGTCGTCGACGGAGTAGCCGGGAACGAGCGAGGAATCCAGGTGAGTCTCCTCGATCGCGAGGGGCACGCCGTCTCCGGTGCGGACCCGGGTCATCGTAACCAACGGTGTCCCCACCGGGAAGAAGCTCTTGTCATTGGCCTGTTCCCTGCCGAACTCGAGCACAATCGCACCCGGCTTTTTTCCTTTCGCCCGCATGTCATCGGTGAAAGAGCTCAGGGAGAGCCGCAATTCGATCCTCGGCTGAGCCACGAAGGTGCCACGTCCGACGTGCCGATCCAACAGGCCCTCCCGGGTCAGGTCGATGACGGCACGGCGGGCCGTCATGCGGGAAACCCCGTATTCCTGGGCCAGGTCCCGTTCGGAACTTATCGGGGCACCGATCGGCAGCTCCAGGATTCTCCTGCGGAGTCTTTCTCGCATAGTCAGGTACTTGGGACTCGGCTCGGTGGGCACGTCGGGGATTCTAGTGCCGGGCCCCGCTGAAGCAGACTCTCATTCGGCCGCCAGCAGCCAGGCATCCTCCAGTTCGTCCTTGCGTGCCCGGGCGGCCCGCAGGTCTGTGTCCAGCACGGCGAGCCGCTCGAAATCGGTCGCCGAGGCGGCCATGGCGTCGTGGATGCGTTCGATCTCGGATTCCACCTTGGAAAGCTGTGACTCCAGGCGTGCCAGTTCCTTCTTCCGGGCGCGTTCGACCGCGGCACCGGATCGGGGCCTGTCCTCGGCCGGGGGAGCGGGTGTGGGGGAGGTGTTCTTCGTCCCGCGGCGACGTTCCAGATATTCCTCCACCCCGCCGGGCAGCAACACGCATGAGCCGTCACCCAGCAGCGCCCACGAGGCGTCGGTGACGCGCTCCAGGAAGTAGCGGTCGTGGGAGACGACTATCAGGGTGCCCGGCCAGGTGTCCAGGTAGTCCTCGATCACCGTGAGGGTGTCGATGTCGAGGTCATTGGTCGGTTCGTCGAGGAGCAGGACGTTCGGTTCCTCGAGCAGCAGCCGGAGGAACTGGAGACGGCGGCGTTCCCCGCCGGACAGGTCGCCGATGCGGGCGACCAGTTTGTCGCCGGTGAAACCGAACTCCTCGAGGAGGTTGCCTGCCGATACCTCCCGGCCGGTCGCCAATCTCGTCGCCTGTTTCAGGCGGGTGACGGACTGGAGCACACGGTCCTCGTCGTCCAGTTCCCCGACGCTCTGCGACAGATATCCGATCCTGAGTGTGACGCCGCGCTTGATCTTCCCGCTCTGAGGGGATCTCAGGCCGGCCAGCAGATCCAGCAGGGTGCTCTTGCCCGCGCCGTTGACCCCCACCAGTCCGATACGGTCACCGGGGCCGATGGACCAGGTGAGCCGGTTCAGCAGCGTGCGGTCCTCGACGGCGTAGTCGACGTTGATCAGGTCGAAGACGTCCTTGCCGAGTCGTGAGGTCGCGAACTTCTCCAACGCCAGCCGGTCGCGTGGCGGGGGCACGTCGCTGATGAGGGCCTCGGCCGCTTCGATGCGGAACTTCGGTTTCGAGGTGCGGGCCGGGGCCCCTCGCCGCAGCCACGCCAGCTCCTTGCGCGCCAGGTTCTTGCGGCGAGCCTCCGTGGCCGCGGCCTGCCGCTGCCGTTCCACCCGCGCCAGCACGTACGCCGCGTAGCCGCCGTCGTAGGCGTCCACCACACCGTCGTGAACCTCCCAGATGCGGGTGCAAACCGCATCCAGGAACCAGCGGTCGTGGCTGACCACCAGCATCGCGAGCCCTGCCGCGGTGCGGGAACGCAGATGGGAGGCGAGGAAGGCGATCGCCTCCACGTCGAGATGGTTGGTGGGCTCGTCCAGCACGATCAGGTCGTGGTCGCCCAGCAACACCTCAACCAGCCCGACCCGCCTCCGTTCGCCACCGGACAGGGTTTCGACGGGGCGGTCCAGGTCCACACCGGCCAGCAGTGCCTCGACGATCTCCCGCCGATCCGCCCGGGCCGCATAGACGTGATCGGCGGCGCCGTCCAGGACCACCTGCCGGATCGTTTCACCGGGGGAGCCGGCCTGATGCTGGGTCAGCACCCCGATGGAAGCGGAGTTCGAGATCGTCACTCGCCCGGAATCGGGGACCAGATCGCCCGTCAGGACGCGCAGCAGGGTGGTCTTCCCATCCCCGTTGCGGCCGACCACGCCGATCACCTCACCCGCCCCGACCCCGAGGCTCACCCCGTCCAGCAGCACACGAGTGCCGAAGGCGTGAGAGACGGATTCCAGATTGACCAGATTTGCCACGTCCGGAAAGCTACCAGTGAAAACCGGGGGATCGCGTCAACGGGTGTTCTCGGCCGCGGCCATCCCGCCGTCGTGAGGGTTCCCGCCACAAAGGAATCCGTTCGCGGAACCTCCGTGCGCGGGAACCGGGCGCTTCACTGGCGACCGGCGAACCAGCATCCGAGTGGTTGCGTCAACGCCCGCGGAGCGCCTGCCGGGCTCCTTTCATGCCGCCCTTTCCGGTGGGCATGGGGCCCTTCGGCATGGGCAGCTTCGGACGCATCGCGTCGAGCGCCCGGAGCCGGTCCTCCACCTCGGTGATCTTCGAGGCGCTGAGGGCCTTGGGGAGTTTCTTGATTTCGTCGGCCAGCCGGTCGAGGGGAACCTGCCCGCCGCCCCTGCCGACCACGAAGGTGACCACGTTCACACCGTAGGCGACCTGTTCGTGTTTCTTCTTCTCGGAGGCGAGCAGGGTCTTGAGGCCCTTGGGGTCCCCTTCACCGATCAGTACGAGGCCACCGGGACCGACAGCGCGGTGCACCACGTTCGCGGAATCACGATTGCGGGTGACCGCCACCGCGATGGTGTGCTTCCACTTCTTCCCGAGCATGTTCAACGCCAGTTCGGCGGAGCCCGCCTGCCCCTCGTAGCGGCTGAAGGCCGCGCGTTTGACACGCCGTGTGAACACCAGCAGCGCCACCAGCAGACCGGTGGCGAGACCCAGCACACCCCACATGATGGGCGAATGCAGCACGAACCCGAGGACCAGGATGAGGACGAATGGGACGAGGCCAGCGGTGAGCAGGATCCACGGCAGCATCGGGTCCTGCTGTTTCGTGAGTTTGTAGGACTCCTTGATCTGGCGGATCTGACCCCAGTCGGCCGGGTTGTTGGAGTTCTTGCGGCGCAGTTTCTCGGCGCGGGCCTTCTCCTTCTGCCGCTGTTTCTGTTCTTTCTGTCGCTGGGCCAGTTCCTGGGCCCTTTCACTGCGTGCCATCACTTGCCACCAGCCTTCCGCGCGGCTTTCTTCCGTTCTTCCATGGCAGTCCTGTAAAGCCTGCCCGCCCGATAGGACGAGCGTACGAGAGGTCCGGAGAGCACGCCAGAATAACCTATCTGTTTCGCCTCCTCGGCGAGCTCGTCGAACTCCTCGGGAGGCACCCAGCGGGAGATCGGGTGCAGGGTTGCGTTCGGGCGCAGGTACTGGGTGATGGTGATCAACTCGGTTCCCGCCTCGTACAGGTCCACCAGGGCCTGGGAGACCTCCTCACGGGTCTCACCCATCCCCAGGATCAGGTTCGACTTCGTCACCAGTCCCGCGTCGCGGCTCATCCTCAGCACGTCGAGGGAACGGTCGTAGCGGAAGGCCGGGCGGATGCGCTTGAAGATCCGCGGCACTGTCTCCACGTTGTGGGCGAACACCTCGGGCCGGGTGTCCAGGACCTGGCCCACCAGCTCCGGTTTCGCGGAGAAGTCGGGGGCGAGCATCTCCACCCCGACCCCCGGATTTACCGCGTGGATCTGGCGGATGGTCTCGGCGTACAGCCAGGCACCCTGGTCGGGCAGGTCGTCACGGCAGACCCCGGTGACGGTGGCGTAACGCAACCCCATCTTCCTCACCGACGCGGCGACGCGCATCGGTTCGGCCGGGTCGTAGCCCTCGGGTTTCGCGGAGGTGATCTGGCAGAAATCGCAGCGCCGGGTGCACTGGTCACCGCCGATCAGGAAGGTGGACTCGCGATCCTCCCAACACTCGAAGATGTTGGGGCAGTTCGCCTCACGACAGACGGTGTGCAGTTCGGCTTTCTGGACTATCTGCTGCAGATCCTTGTAGTTCGGGCCGGTACGGGCGGTGGTACGGATCCAGCCGGGTTTGCGTTCGATCGGGGTCTCGGCGTTCTTGGCCTCGATGCGGAGCAGTCGACGTCCATCCGGATGTACAGCGGTCACCCGGGGGATGATACCTGCTGAAACGATTGGTCGCGTGGTTCACCGAGCCACCTCGTGGGTTCGTGCGCACCGGTTCACCAGTGTTCGAAGGCCACCAGGTGTCCTCGGAGATGGGGCTCCAGGTCGTGAGCAACCGTGGCGACATCCCAGTTCCCGGGCAGTTCCTCCGCCAGGGAGGTCACCCCGGCATCGCTGATGCCGCAGGGAACGATGTTTCCGAACGCCTCCTGGTTGGGAAGCACGTTGAGGGCGAAACCGTGCATCGTGGTTCGTCTGGCAACCCTGATCCCGATGGCACAGATCTTGCGTTCCGGCCGGCCCCCGGAAGCGGGCAACCAGACCCCCGTCCTGCCGGTCACGCGTCGCCCGTCCAAGCCGTAATCGGTCAGCAGATCGACGACGGCGTCCTCGAAACGCCGGATCGGATCCACCACCCCGACGCCATCGGGCAGAGGCAGGATCGGGTAACCAGTGAGCTGGCCGGGGCCGTGCCAGGTGATCTTCCCGCCCCGGTCCACGTCCACCACCGGGGTGCCGTCGAAGGGACGCTCCTCTGGCAGGGTGGCCCGTCCCGCCGTGTAGACGGGTTCGTGTTCCAGCAGGATCACGTGCCCGGGCCGCTTCCCGGCCGCGACCTCGGCGTGCACCCGGCGCTGGTAATCCCACGATTCCCGGTAGTCGCTGCGGAAATGCTCAGTGCCCAGGCCGCGGTACTCGAAGGTCAACATCGCGGACATCGTAGCCCGGACGGCATTCCCGGATGTCGTCTCCGGCAGTGGGCAAGCGGGTAGATCAGAATGGCAGACATGATTCGAAACGTTGAACATGGCTGTTGCCCCGGCCTCCCGCGCTCCCGATACACCATGGATGAGAACTGCGGTGAATCCGGCGGGGAGTGTGTGGGGTTCATCACCTCGGTGGATGCCGGGACCGTCCTGGCCGCGGTCGGCAGGTGACCTCGGTGGTGAAGCGACCCGAGAGACGCTATTCCTACGAAACCAACGGTTCCGCCATTTCCAAGGAATCCTTCCGTATTGTCCGGGAGGGAGCCGACTTGACGGCTTTCACTCCCGATGAGGCCCAGGTGGCGGTGCGCATGATCCACACCGCCGGTGATCTCGACCTGCCCCGGCACATCGTCTTCCATCCCGGCCTGGTATCCGCCGCACGCGGCGCCCTGCGCGGGGGAGCCCCGATTTTCGTCGACGCGAACATGGTCAAGTCCGGTATCACCCGCAGGCGCCTTCCCGCCGACAACGAGGTGCACTGCTTCCTGCGCGATCAACGGGCGGCGGTGCTGGCCGCTGAATGGGGAACCACCCGTTCCGCGGCAGCCGTGTCGTTGTGGGGCGACGACCTCGAGGGCGCGGTGGTCGCCATCGGGAACGCCCCGACGGCGCTGTTCCACCTCCTGGAAGTGATCGCCGATGGCGGGCCGCGCCCCGCAGCCATCATCGGTGTTCCCGTCGGTTTCGTCGGCTCGGCAGAGTCGAAGCAAGCCCTCGCGGATTCCGACTTCGGGGTGCCGTGGCTCGTGGTTCACGGGTATCGCGGGGGATCCGCGCTGGCCGCTTCGGCGATCAACGCCCTGGCGAGCGAGTTCGAGCTGTGACCAAAGTCCCGTGGGCCTTCCGGTGCGAGGTCAGGCCGGGACCGCCACGCCAACGGGGGGACGACACGTTCCCGATGAACCCGCGGCCAGCGAACGTTGGACCACCGTTTCGGTGGCGGGGTTCGGCTCGGCTCAGAAGAACATGAGGGCTCCCGTTATCATCAGCTGTTCCCCGGCGCAAGTGGCTGCCTCCGGCAGGATGTGGACACTGCGCCTCGTTCCGGTAGTGTGAGGTCCGAAGCGTGGGTTAGTCACGAGGAACCCGGTGAAAATCCGGGACGGTCGCGCCACTGTGAGCCAATCCAGGCAAGTCAGGAACTCGTCCCACGCCCCGTCGCGGAACGCATGATTCCGCAGAAGGGATGTGTTTCGTCATGCACATCGCAGAGGGTTTCCTGCCCCCGTTGCAGGCCGCTGCCTGGTTCGTGGCCGCGACGCCGTTCGTGGTCCACGGGGCCATGGCCGTCGTGAAACAAGTGCGCAAGGATCCTGACTCCAAACTCCTGCTGGCAGCAGCCGGCGCCTTCACCTTCGCCCTGTCGGCGGTGAAGCTGCCATCGGTCACGGGTTCATCCTCGCACCCGACCGGAACAGGTGCCGGGGCCGTGCTGTTCAAACCTCCGGTCCTGGCCTTCCTCGGGACCATCGTGCTGCTTTTCCAGGCGATCCTGCTGGCACACGGAGGCCTCACGACCCTTGGGGCGAACGTGTTCTCCATGGCCATCGTGGGCCCGTGGTGTGGCTACCTGATGTGGGTGCTGTTCAAGAAGGTCAACAAGATGGTGGCGGTGTTCCTCGCCATGGCCGTCGCAGACCTCAGCACCTATGTCGTCACGAGCTTCCAGCTGGCCATTGCATACCCGGGCACCGAGGGCAGCTTCGGGGCCACCCTGGTGAAGTTCATGTCCATCTTCGCCCTGACCCAGATTCCGCTGGCTCTCGCCGAGGGCGTTCTCGGCGTCTTCCTGTTCTCCTTCCTGACCAGGGTCGCATCGTCCGAGCTGTCGAAGCTCGGTGTGCTCTCCCGCAAGGACGTGGAGGCGGCGTCATGAAACTGAACAAGTGGGGAGTCATCGCGGGACTCGTCGCCTTGGTGCTGCTGTTCTGCATCCCGTTCTACACCGCTCCCGCCGAATCCGAGTTCGGTGGCACCGACTCGGCCGTGACCGACATCCTGGAGGAGAACGGCGCCGAGCCCTGGTTCAAGCCCATCGCCCCACCCGCGGGTGATGAGGTCGAATCGGGTCTGTTCGCCATGCAGGCCGCTCTCGGCTCCGGGATCATGTTCTACTGCCTCGGCCGCATGGCCGGCAGGCGCAAGGCCGAGAAGGAAGCCGGGGGGTCCGCTTCCGTTGAGGATTAGCGGCCTGGACGATTCCGCTTGGGGCAGTCCCTGGCGGGCCATCCCGGTCGGTCAGAAGGTGGGTCTGTCGCTGCTGCTCGTGTTGACGGCGCTGCTGGCCCGTCCTTGGCCAACCGCGGTTCTCGTCGCGGCAATGGCCGTCGCCGCCCTGGCTGTCGCCAGGATTCCGGCCCGCATGGTGACCGCCGCCATGACCGCTCCTGCGGTGTTCATCATCCTGGGAGCGGTCTCGGCGACGCTGACGATCGGTGCTTTCGAGGGACCCGGCTGGCGTTGGGGCTGGCTGGGGATCCGGGAAACCGACATCGCCCTGGGGGTCGGTCTGCTGCTGCGTGCAACGGCCGGAACCCTGGGGGTGCTGGTGCTGGCCATGACCACCCCCATGGTGGATCTGCTCAGCTGGCTGAGAAAACTGCACGTCCCGGCCCCCCTGATCGAGATCGCCTCGCTGATGTACCGGATGATCTTCACCGCCTGGAACTCGCTGGTCCTGGTGCGCCAGGCCCAGCAGCAACGTCTCGGCGGCACCGGCCCCCTGAAGCGGCGGTTCGCCGAGGCGGGGCAGTTGGTCGGTGCGGTTGCCGTGCGTACCTGGTTGGCATCCGCCCGCCTGGCCGACGGCCTTGCCATCCGGGGGCACGAATCAACCTTGACAACCCTGCCGTCCCGGCGCGGAAACCGGCATCTCCCGGTCTGGGTGTTGGTGGGAATGATCCTCACGTGGGGAGTTGCGTTGTGGACGCGATGAGACTGGTTGCGACGGGAATTGTCGCGGGTTTCGAGGGGCGCGAGGTGCTGCGGGGCCTCGACCTGGAGGTCCCCGCAGGGGCCCGGTTGGCGCTGCTCGGTGCCAATGGCTCGGGTAAAACCACCCTGCTGCGCACCATCGCAGGTGCGCACCGGCCATCGGCCGGGCAGGTTCTCCTCGACGGGGATCCGGTGCGTTTCGACCGTGCCGGGCTGAGGGAGCATCGGCGTCGTGTGCAACTGGTGCTGCAGGACCCGGACGATCAGTTGTTCTCCGCGGACGTGCGGCAGGACGTTAGCTTTGGTCCGCTGAACCTGGGGCTGTCCGAAACCGAGGCCGCCGAGGCCACGGATTCGGCGATATCCGCCATGGGCATCGAACACCTGGCCGACCGGCCCACCCATCAACTCAGCTACGGGGAGCGGAAACGCGTGGTCATCGCCGGTGCATTGGCGATGAACGTGGACGTTTTGCTGCTCGACGAACCGACAGCCGGGCTGGATCCCGCCGGGGTCGAGGCCCTGCTGCAAACGCTGGGGGAGATCAACGCTCGGGGCACCACGCTGGTGTTCTCGACCCACGAGGTGGACAACGCCCTGGCCTTCGCCACCCATGCCGCGGTGATGACCGAAGGGAGGCTGCGGCAGGGCGAGCTCGTGGAGCTGCTCAGCGATGCCGAGCTCTTGGCGGCCGCCCGCCTGCGTCAACCGATCCTGCTGCAGTTGTCCGCGGCGCTGGGGTGGGAAACCCCCGCGACCAGTGTCGAGCAGGTCAGGCAGCGCTGGCCCATCGGCTGAAACGAGCCCGTCGCCGGGTTCACGGGCCGTCGCGGCCTCCGGCAGCACGGACCCGAATACGAACTGAAAAGGATTTCACAAGAAGTGGTTGTTCTCATGAGAAAAGCGAAGGAGTGTAGTTCAACATCCTCGGGACTGCCCTGGAAGACCACCAGGTTCAAGGTGCTGAGGGGAGAAGCGACGTCGGAGACGGTCCGGGGTGGGGTGGAAACCGGGCTCGGGCAGGTTGATGAATGCCCCGGGGGGTATCTGGCAAACCCGATGTGGTTGCCGGGGCACCTTTTCGGCGAGGCCGGGGGTCCGGAAACCCGGATGCCCAGCGCGATCGAGAACTGACAGCGAAATCGTCCTGCGCCACGGGTCACCGATTCCGGTGGGTGCCTGGTGCAGGACGATTGCCGTCAACTCCTCTGAGGAGCTTCGGCCGAGGGGCAGGGTTCAATATGTTATGGGCCGGAACCCGGTGATTTGGGTCAGCGGATTCTCCCAGTCCTCGCCCCGATTGGCCTTGACCACGCTGATGATGGTGAGTGCCATCCATCCGATGGTCCACAGGAAGAGGGGAAAACCGAGGCCCAGGAAGCTCAGCATCCCTCCCGCGATGAAACCAGCGGCGGCGAGGATCTGGTAGTTCAGCGCTTTGGCCGCTTCGCGATTGACCACCGATCCGTTCTTGGTTGCCAGCCAGGCCAGGCCGGGTCCGATCGGCCCTGAGAACAGCCCGGTGAAATGGATCAGCGCGGCCGCGTCGGTGGAAGAACTCGCGAGCCCGGTGGCGACGGCGCCGGGTTGCGTGGGCGTCAGTGCCCGGGGAGGTGTGGGCAGGTCCGCGATCGCCATGCGCAGCTGCTGGGGTGAGTTGGCCTCAAGGATCAGGCCCAATCGGTGCTCCAGCTCCGGTTCGTTGATGCGCCCCTCTGCGTAGGCGCGCTGAACGATGTCGATGGCTTTCTCCCGTATGGTGTCGCTGATGCTCGTGGTCATGCAACCCAGTGTCACACCGCCGCGGCGGTGACACCATTGGGGTCAGCCCCGGTTCACCCCTGTGGAGCCCCTGAGAGATCCTGCGGTGAGGTGTCCCTGCGGGATCGCGTCCAAGGAAGAAACCTGGCGGAGCCGCTGAGCCGAAACCACCCGCTTCACTTCCTGCTGCCGGGACCTTAACTTTTGGCCAGAGTTTCCGCATTGCCTCACGGGGTCCGGTTGTTGGTTCTAGGGTCGTGTGATCCCGGGTTGGAGACACCTGCCGGGTTTGTGACACCAATGGAGGTGTTGAACAGTGAAACATTGCATCAAAGGAGCCGCTGCGGTTGCTGTGGCCGTGGTTTTGTTGTTTTCGTCGTGTGGTGGGCAGCAGCCCGGTTCGGGGGACAGCGATTCGGAGTCCTGGGGGACCGCCCCGCAGCAGCCTCCACGAACCACCACAGCCCAACCGTCGGCCGCATCGTCGCCCTCGGGGCCGCAGCCGTCGGAGACCTTCACCCCGGAACAACTCGAAGCAGCAAACACCGTGATCGAATACTTCCGCATCTTGGACCAGACGTTCAGCAGTCTCGACGCCGATCCGCAGCCCTTGAAAGACATCACCACGGGACAAACCCAAGAGATGGACATAAATGATCTCAACGATTATCGCGAACAAGGAAAAATTCAGACAGGAAATGTAATTGTTCACATCCTCGGATCCGAAGAACCTAAAGAAGTTGACGGCTTGCAAGTCACAGCGATTCAGATTTGCACAGATGCCGAAAACATCGACGTGATCGACTCAAAGACCGGAAAAACCGTACTGAAACCGGGACAGCGCCCACCCTATCTCCGCTGGGACATCAATGTGGTGAAAATTGAAGACGGCTGGAGAGTCAGAGAAAGTACGAACGATATAGTTTCGGGGTGTCAGTCATGAGACGCGCGCTAGCCATTATTGTGGCTTGTCTTCTGATAGCGGTCAGTACACCCATAACCCAAACCAGCGCTGATCCCAATGTTCGTTGCGTAAAGAGGGGATATAGAGACGGCTCCTGCAAGCTTGAGATCAGGGCTCCGGGATCTGGTGGACAACCCGGACAGCCCGGGAAACCCGGCCGGCCCGGCAGACCCAGACAAGGCCCGATCACCCGACCCACCACAGCACCCACATACCCCGGATACACCCCCTGTGTCGGGATACCCTGCCTACCCCTCGACCAGCAACACCCCCCGGACCCCTGCATCAGCTACACCACCAACGGTTCCTGCGCCAGCTACCTACCCGGC